>JAESGN010000090.1_pt1 | contig 273161 bp, 215 predicted proteins | sample 9269731 | NCBI WGS metagenome assembly JAESGN01 (sample SAMN15720683, study PRJNA650826) | algae metagenome | isolation source: Mojavia pulchra JT2-VF2 and co-occurring heterotrophs from desert soil | place: USA: Cadiz Valley, Joshua Tree National Park, CA | collected 1998-06-08 | reverse complement strand
AGCAAAACCTCGAACTCAAGAAGTGCTTAACCAAGTATTAAACCAAATTATTACTGAGCAAATTTTACCTGATGATGCTTGGGGCTGGTTTGCTCACTGTGGTCTATTCATCTGAAAACCGCTGTAAGTCCACAACCACCCCTGCCTGCTTTGCTTGGAGAGCTGCATCTGCTTCCTCAGTCCAGATTGCAAAAAGTTCTTGCTGAGAAATATTATCGGGGTATTCTACGTGAAAATCTAGGTGATATAACACAATTATTTTTCCTAACTGACCAGTAGATATACTACCTCATACCTATTTTTGATTTTAAGTTTTAGAGTACCCAAAGGGCTTCCCACAGGGTAGCAACTGGCGACGCAAAGGCGCGTTCGCCCAAAGCGTTCCCGTTCCCTCGTTCGCGTTAGCGTCTTTGCAGGAGAAGAGGGTTCCCGCTCTTTAGGGTAGAATCTACCTTTAACCTTAGTCAAAAATCTCAATTCATCCCGCAAATATGCAACGCCTCAAAGCGTTTGCTGATTTATGCCGCTAAGGGTGCAATGGTACTAAAGTCGGTTAACACTAGTTTCCCCTGAAGCTTATTTGTAGCTTCGTTTGGTGGTGAACAGCCTTGCAACCAAAAGCAGCTTACCAATCCAATTGCAAGGGGAACTAGAATTTTTAACCTATTAAATATCTGCTTTAAGTGAAAATATCAAGCAGGAATAAACTTAAGCGCGACACCGTTCATACAGTAGCGCTTACCAGTAGGCGCTGGCCCGTCGTTAAACACATGACCCAGATGCCCACCACAGCGACTACAATGCACTTCAGTTCTAGTCATAAAAAGCGACCGATCTACAGTTGTGCCGATCGCACCTTCAATTGGGTTAAAAAAGCTGGGCCAGCCAGTTCCACTATTAAATTTGGTTTCAGATGTGAATAGTGGCTGTTCACAGGCAGCGCACACATAAGCGCCTTGGGTATATTGTTTATCGAGTGGGCTAGTGTGAGCACGTTCAGTTCCATGTTTACGTAGTACATGAAATTGTTCCGGCGTTAGTATTTTACGCCACTCTTCCTCGGATTTGGTAATTTCATATTCGGTATTAGAAGTTGCCATAGTTGCTGCTCTCCAGTTGGTATAAGGTAATAACAATGCTGCGCCCACTAGCGCCGCGTTAGCCTGTAAAAAATACCGTTTGTTCATAATCTATTATTTGCTATTTTGCGATTAACCAGTCAATCTACTTGAGGAAAGCCTTACTGCAATTCTCAACACCACCGTTTGCCCAAACTGCGGTAGAACGGGATGCGGAAGGAGGAACACCAAAGCAGGAGCGCGATCGCAACTGTCAAAATCCTAGCTACCAGAGTCGGCTTAAACATCACCAACCGCATCTTTGAAGTGATGGGCGCACGCGCCACCAGCAAAAAACATGGCTTTGATCGCTACTGGCGTAACCTCCGTACTTTTACCCTCCATGATCCAGTAGATTACAAGGTTCGGGATATTGGTAACTGGGCATTAAATGATGAGCTACCCAAACCTTCCTTTGATTCATAACTCAAATCTTTAACAGCTAGGCGTCAGTTTCCATCGATTCCTTTGACCTCCTCATACCGAGTTGCATTCAAAGATAGTAAATTAGGGCAGCAGAGGTGAGGAAATCCAAATCTGTCTGATCGCAACATAGTATCACTACATCTTAAGGCTGACCAATTCAATAAATTGTTTGATCGTAGCTTTGGGCTGCTATTGGGAAGAAAGCGATAACTATCCACTTTGATAGAAGCAATGGAAAGCTTTCTTGACTACAACCTAAATAACGCTTTGTGCTACCAACGTGCAGTAATGCACGAGGACTTTCTATGTTGATCTCCATCAATGCCTATATTCCCTTTGCTCGCCCTTTGGTTTATGCCACTTACCGAGACAAGCTAACGGAACTTGTGCCCTATATGTCAAAGGTTAGACAAATTCAGCTCAAATCAAGCCAAAAGCAAGACGGACTTTTATACCTAGTACATGATTGGTATGGTGGTGCCAATGTTCCAGCACTAGCGCGTGCTTTTTTAAGCGAAGATTTACTTAATTGGACAGAAGAATCTATTTGGAATAATTCTGAATATACAACTAGTTGGCACATCAAAACCCACGTCTTTACTGAAGCAGTTCACTGTACGGGCAAAAATCACTTTCTCGAAGATGATAAAGGAACGCTAATCCAGAGCCGGGGCGAACTAATTATTGACCCGCAGCAGATAAAGGGTACACCACAGCAGTTAACAGTGGCGATCGCCCGCATCGTTGAGAATTCATTAGGAAAACAGATTCCACCCAATTTCCAACAAATGAGTCAAGGAGTTTGTCACTACCTGAAGAAAGAGCAAGAAATTGCGAACTAACTGTTTGATTTTCAATAAATATCTTGCAATAATTCCAAAAATATCAATCTCATTCCCTGACCACTCTTATATTTGAATTTATCCCACTATTGTTAATAACAATGCTAGTAATCCTGTTGCCCTTACCTGATTAGATTGCTCTAATGTTTCCTAATTTTCTGCCATCACAAGTTAATCAAATAACAGACCCAGAGGCGATCGCTTTTGTCCAGAGTATTGAGAAAATTGCCCTTACAACCTCCCTCAGCCAACAATCAATCCTCACCACCTACATTCACAAAGGTCTTGGAGGAACACCAATTGTGTTGCTGCACGGCTTCGACAGTTCTATCTTAGAATTCCGTCTTCTGTTGCCATTACTTGCGGCGCAAAATGAAACATGGGCAGTAGATTTGTTAGGTTTTGGCTTTACACAAAGGCAAAAAGAAATAAACTACAGCCCTAATGCAATCAAAATTCACTTTTATGACTTTTGGAAAACTTTAATCAACAAACCTATCATACTAGTAGGGGCATCAATGGGAGGCGCAACTGCAATTGATTTTACTCTCACTTATCCTCAAGTTGTGAAATCGTTAGTATTGATTAATAGCTTAGGTTACACAGGCGCTCCTACATTTAGCAAATACTTGTTTCCTCCTTTTGACTTCTTTGCTGTGGAATACCTGCGTCAACGCCACATTTTGGCATTAAATTTAGCCAGTATTTTAGCTAATTTGAATGCCAAATTACTTTTGGCTATTCAGTGCGCGATGTTACACCAAGAAATGCCGCTTTGGTATGATGCAATGATTTCTTATGTCAAAACTGGTGGTTACACTGACTTGGCAAATAGAATTGCCCAAATTGATAAACCAACACTGATTTTATGGGGAGAAGCGGATGATATGCTGGCATCTGAAGATGCAGAAAAGTTTCAGCAAGACATTGCCAATTCTCAGCTAATAAAGCTTAACAATTGCGGTCATGCCCCCCAACTTGAACAGCCGCAAATCATATCTCAACATATTTTACAGTTTCTAATGATGGCAAAGCGAGATAGTGAGTGATGCAGCAGCTGCCCGAATGTAATTCTAAACAGTCCAGTTGGCAAGGTAGCTAGCCCATAGCCTCGCGCCCTCAGTGCTGTCCGGCTCGACGAGCGCCAGTGCTTCGTTCAGCGGCACATTGAACACGATTGTCACAGATCTAAAAAACCCCGCTTCCATTCCTCTCTCCCTTTTTAAGCTACGGTCTACACACAAATCTTATAAACTTGCCCCACAACCTTTTGATCCCCCCAACCCCCCTTAAAAAGGGGGGCTAAAATCCGTCATTATCCTCCGATAAATTGGAGGATAATGACGGATCTACAATGATTTCGGTTTAGTACACAGATGTGCGTACACCGTAGCGCCTTGTAGGAAAGGGAGGCTGGGAGGCAGAGGTTTGTCGAACTCACGTTACCTAAACAGCGAGGAGATTAAAACAAGGATGCAAGCCGCGCCCGTTCCGAGAAACGCCGTCATAAACAATGAATTGATCACCGTAATATTAATGGATTGCATAGCGGTAATTCCCTGCATCGGCTTTTAGCCTTTTGAAAATTCATTTTCTCAGCTAGAAGATTGCCAAAGCAGTCAAAGCGACCAAGCAGACTAACTGAATAACTAAGCTTAAAAGCCGAAATGTCGGATTGAGTCCAGCTATGTGAATCACTGAATGCACAAGCCGAAATCCGATGTACAAAACAACAAGCAAATCTACCGCTGCTCCAGATACACCCCGAACTGTGAGCAGAAACACAACTCCTATATATAAAGGAAGGTTTTCTACTAAATTAGACTGCGCTCGAAATAGTCGCCAAAGCAAGCTTTCTTCGTTTGGTGTTCCGAAATCTTTTGGCGAACCACCAGCAGATAAATGCCGAATCCTGACTGTGAGCAGAAGCGCAACAACAGTAATCGTCCAGATGATGAAAATTGCTAAACCCCATAAGGGGAAGGTCATCTCGGTAGTAGGCATGACCCAACTCATACACTTCATCCCGGTAAACTGACTACTGCCACTTTAGCGTTTATTTTAGTTTATTTCATATATCAGTTTTGAAATTACCGCCCCACGGATAACTTTCAAAATACTGCTGTTCTGTCTGTGACTCTAGGCGGAAAAAAATAGCCTCTCAGAGTTAGTCAGGAAAATAAAAATTGGATAAGTGTAGTGATTGATATTGGTTTGAATCTTTAGAAGCATTTTGAGCTATTTATCTGTTGGTGGAAATTGTGCTTGTAACACAGTTTCTATAGTTTTTTGTTTTTGAGGATCTACTCCTTGGGCATATTCTAGGGGGAATGGAATATTAATGTCTGGTATTACACCTTTGCCTTCCAGCCTTTGATTGCCATTAACGAATACATTCGTAACTGCAACATAAAGTAGGCTACCATCTCGCATTAAAAAAGGACGACCTCCAAGTACGGCTCCTGCTGTTTGAGTTCCAATAACTGGCCCCATCTTACTTTGTTGAAAGCCAAACGCGAGAATTTCTTTACTACTACGGCTGCCCTCATTGACTATCATCACTACAGGTTTTTTCCATTGATAATTATAGGTATAACGTCGCTGATCTCGTGGAATGTTAGTGATGCTGAGATTGTGTTTGGCGCTAAAGATGTTGAGATAACTAATATCTCCTCCACCCCATCCATCTCTCAAATCTAAAACTAAACCGTCTGCATTTTTTAAGCGACCATAAATTAGTTCATCTTGAAGTTGTTGCTGGTAGAGGTCAGCTGCATTTGACCATATATGGATATAACCAACTTTCTTGTTTTCTTGCTCAATTAGCTCAATACTGGCTGTCTGAGCTTGCAAGAACATTGTGCTAGCATCAAAAATTTTTGGCACGACAGCAATTTCTTGCTGGCTGCTCGGTTCAGGCGATCGCTGTATCAACATCTTGACAGTTTGGCCTGCTTTTCCAGCAAAAGAGTGTATTGGATGATAGGGACGACCATCAACACTTAAAATTTGGTCACCTACCTTGAAGCCAGCTTTGGCAGCCGGGCTTTCATCAAGAATAGAACTAGTAAATGTTTTGCCATTAATATCTTTGGTAAACAAGCCAATATCAGTGTATTCAATTTTACCTTTGGGAAAAAACTGTTTTAATTGCTTATTTAAATCAGGATTTCGAGGCTGAAAAATTCCTAAAAGTTGATAGTAAGCAGGTTCATCTTGAGTATAAAACCGAGTATGAGAAGATTTGAGTTGAGAAAGCATTTGATTAAGGACAACAGCAACATCTTTGCTTGAGCGAGCTTTTACTAGCTGAAGTTGATATTGTTTTTTAACGGCTTTCCAATCTACTCCATTCAAGTTGGGATCATAAAAGTTATCGTTTACTGTTTGCCAAACTTGCTCAAAAATTTGAGTTTCTGGTTTTGCTAATATTGGCAGAAGTGGCGAACTCAACCATAGCAGAAGTAAAACAGAAATACTTAGTATAAATGCTCTGGCTGAATGTTTGAAAAAAGTAAGCCCAAATACTCTCATATTTTGTCACTTTGAAATCAGCAACTTCATGACAAGTGATGATAATTCTGAGTTATTAGTTCCGCTTGCACTATTTTTAAAATTTCTGTAGCCTTGCCTATTGAACTATTGTTAAGAAAACGTGCTAAGAAAACGTTTTGCAGGCTTCATCAAATCCCACCAGTAACAAACAATGGCTGCATCACGGTCATGTTGAATATCATTACCCCATAGGGCTGATGTCAGGCTGGGATTAAAGTAGTGCTGATACTAAATAATGAAGAGCCAAATAAATATTTTTATCGCGCTGTTTTAAAAGCAACAATGTCCAGACAAGATAAACTATCCTCAATTTATAGGGATTTCAAACATCGCTTGGTCAACAACATTACTCTAACAAAAAAATCTGTTTGCAATTTTGAGAAGCAGAAAGCTTTAACTGCTAAAGTCTTGAGTTGTAATGGATTGATAGTGGTCAGTTGCTAAAGTTATTAGACTTGCAATGAGAGTGAATGCAACTAAGCCAGCAAGAGCAGCTAAGGTCAGTGCGTCGGGTGACGTTATAGGCTGGGCCCGCAATGCTTGCCAGGTAAATAGAAACATCAACATAGCATAACTAAGACTGGCAACCCACATCAAAGCCACCTGTGTGCGCTGTCCGAGGTGCGACAAACTAAAAGTAATTAACCAGCTTACTAATGGTAAAACTTGTACAGCATGAATACCTACCAAATGAGGAAGTCGTAAATCACCACCCTGTGTATTTAAATATAAGATAGGGATGCTAGGGCCACCATCGGGTACTCCCACACTGTGAGCGCCAATATGTAACACTAGCTGACCTGCCACCAGCGCGGAATGTTGCTCAGGTGTCGGTAGAGTCATGAAAAAGCCCAAGCCCATGCCAATGAAGGTCAAAAAAAGTGAAAACCGCAGCGCCAGCGCCAAAACAGGTTTATCCAACGGCTCTAGCAGCAGTAAAATTACCGTAACCAAAGTTGCTACCCAAAGCAAGATCAGCGCAATTTCCATGAATCTCCAGAGCGCTTCATCTTGAGGAGTACTAAAGTTGAAGTGACTGGTTGTACCCCGTAATACCTGGATTATGATGACTACTATTTGCACAACCAATGCAAAAGCTGTGGCATTAGCAGCTAAAGTAGCTAGCTGCCGATGTTGTTTGAGCAAACCCAACAGCCATACTAAAGTGAACGAATACACTGAAGTTGAAAACGCAAACTTGCATGGTTTGAGCCAAGCAGGTGCGCCAGTAATGACGCGCTCATCAATTAGCAACCCTGGCAGCATCAACAGCAACAGCCCAAAAGTAAAAATACCAACGAAGGTCAGCGGCTGGTTGATTGACCAAAATTGCTTAAGAGTTTGCACTCCTTTGAGTACCTGTGAGCGAAATTCGGAAATAAACATAGAGTTTCCGTTCCCTGAGTATTAAAAAGTAAATTTAAGAAAGTAATAAATTTGGGCATATTTTATTGATTTCATCTCAGTTGCTAGATGAAAACGAATGCTTCAAAGCTGTCGCAATGTAAATGCTATTAGTAAATTAAGTAGGACAGTTTGATGATTTTCAGCCAATACTCGATATTGGAACAAGATAGTATTAACACCATAATTGCTTTTGTGAAATCCTAAAATCTTTTCTAAGGTAGATTGTGAATTCATCCTTGTGCAAGACAACTATTCGTTCTAATAGTGCTTATTAACCCTGTCGAGCTTTCGATATTCAAAGATGGTGTCGATGAGGAGCCTAGTGCAAAACTTTTCGGGCTTCACCTGAAAGCCGATACAACTGCGCCCAACAGAGTCTGTTGTGGGTTCTTGGAAGAGCGCTTGTTGAACTGCGGTTTGCCACACCTCCCACTGCTGTTGAGGTTCTAGCTTGTTCATAGAGCGAGCTTGGCGCTCATTCATGGGCAGGATGTGATCCATTGGCTCACATCTTTGGACTAAATTATCAAACACATCTGCGGTTGTGATTAAGATGATGCGATTGCCCTAGCATTGCTCCCGTTCAACTATTGGTTTATCATTTACTCTGGCCTCAAAAACTAAACGACAGATGTTTTCAGTGTTTGTACATCGTTTTTGGCTTTCATGTGCAACAATTATTTTGCTGAAGTTGACGCTGTTTCCAGCCAAAGTACAAGGAGCATCTCTAATACCTTCATCTTCAAACGTTATTGATGTATCTTCACCACAGCTTAAGCAAAAAATTAATCACATTACTCTACACAGGCAAATCAACAATGTATTGCTCTCAGAACAACTAGAAAATCTTGACATCTCGGCTGTTCAAGGTAATGTCGGTATTGGAGTATTGGATCTTAATAGTGGTAAAAGTTGGTTTCTTAATGGCAAACAACGCTTTCCTATGCAAAGCGTATACAAGCTTCCTATTGCAATCGCCGTTCTCAAACTCGTAGACGAGGGCAAGATTTCACTTAACCAATTAGTCACTATTACTCGTCAAGAGTTTGCGCCTGGATGGAGTCCAATCATTAAAGACATCAAAGGTGATAAGGCACAGTTCACTGTCAAAAACCTTCTTGAGCGTTCTGTCGGAATTAGTGATAATACAGCAGCAGATGCCTTAGTGCGACTCATCGGTGGCACAAAACAAGTTAATTTAATCTTGAATCGGCTAAAAATTCAAGATGTTCGTATTGATAGATTAGAGCAACAGATGCAGCCGGATTCCGTGGGACTGACTAACTTTAGCCCAGAATTAGTTGACGAGCAAAAATTTGCCCAAGCTATCGAGCAGATTCCTGAGCAACAGAAGAAAGCTGCTCTGGAAAAGTACCTTGCTGACCCACGAGATACTGCTACTCCTAAAGGCATGATTGACCTTTTGAAAAAACTGCATTCAAATGAGTTACTCAAGCAAAATTCTACTGAGCTACTACTCAAGATGATGACTGATTCTCCAACCGGTCGCAACCGCCTCAAAGCCGGCCTTACCAAGAATTGGTCAATTGCACATAAGACTGGTACTGGTTTAGATGTTCTGCAAACAGGTACTGCCACTAATGATGTTGGAATTATTAGTTCCTCCAACGGGAAACGGATTGCGATCGCTGTATTTATTGCTGGTTCAAAAGCTCCTTTAGAAGTACGCGAAAAGTTGATGGCTAACATTGCTTCAGCAGTGGTTAAAGCAATGCAATAAATTAAAGTAAATCAGCGCCTTACGTCAAAATCTTTTTAACCGAGGTTTGCTGAATCCATTCCAGAAAAGTTAGCCCAAAGAAATCGGAATTAATACTGCCTATGAAGACGCAGTAGTTGCCCCAATTGGTGGCTAAAATCTGAATTCTTCCTCAACATCGAATTCTTTTAAAGATTAATTCATCACTCTATTGAAGAAAAGAAGACACTTTTCCTCAATATCCGTGATATTTATCGATCCTGTAATCGTCCATCTTCCATGTGAACGATGCGATCAGCTATGTATAAAATACGGTCATCGTGAGTTACCAACAACACAGAACAACCTTCTTCTTTAGCAAGACGCTGAATAATATCAATCACATCCCGCCCAGTTTTACTATCTAATGATGAAGTGGGTTCATCTGCTAAGATTAACTTAGGTTGAGCAACTAAAGCACGCGCGATCGCTACTCGTTGCTTTTGTCCCCCTGATAAGTTTTCTGGGTAATAGTCTACGCGATCGCTTAATCCTACTGCATCTAAAATAGCTACAGCCCTTTGTCGATATTCATATTTGGGAATTTCTGGGTGCAATTTCAAGGACATCCGCACATTACCATAAGCACTCAAGCATTTGAGTAAGTTGTGATGTTGAAAGATAAAGCCGATTTGGTTGCGTACTTGTGTTAATTGCTTTTTATTACAACCTCTGAGTTCTTGATTAAATAGTTTTAAACTTCCTTCCTGTACTGAACGCAAACCACCAATCAGCGACAGTAAAGTTGTCTTACCACTACCAGAAGGGCCTGTAAGAATTACAATTTCGCTTGGGTAAATTGCCAAATTTATATCAGTTAACACAGCTTTGCGTAACATTCCTTGCCCAAAAGCATGGTTGAGCTTGGTGATAGTAACAGTAGCAGAGGGAATCATAGAATTGTTAATTCTGGATTTGAAATTTTGGATTGTTTAAAACACGTCGGCGGGATCAGCACTACGAAGTTTTGTAGTCGCGATCGCACCGGAAACGCTACACATGATGATAGTTAAAACAAATACTTGTATTGCTACACTTGTCTTCATATTTAAGGGAATACGTGTGAGTGTTACCAATAACTCATAAATACCTACTGAGGCGAAGAAGCCAGGGACAAATCCCATCACGCCAAGAATGATCGCTTCTTGTAAAACTACTATTAGTAGTGAGCGATCGCTATAACCCATTGCCTTGAGAGTGGCATATTCTGGCAAATGATCGCTGACATCAGAGTAGAGAACTTGATATAAGATGATCACCCCAACCACAAAACCAACAATCGTACCAAATTTGAGAATAATTCCCTCTGGCTGGGAAGCGTAAAACTGTTGTTCCCGTTTAATTAATTCCTCGTGGGTGAACACACTAATATCTGAAGGCAGATGTTGACGTAATTTTGCTTGCACTGTCTTAATATTTGCACCTGTTTGGAGGCTGACAACTGCAAGTCTTACTGAGTTGAGGCTATTTTGCCCATTCCGCAGAGCATAGTTCCAGTCACTCATAATTACATTACCTTTATCATTCATAGTGCTACCCATGCTAAAAAGCCCCATTACATAGGTGCGTTGATTTTCCATGAGAGTGACTAACTCTTTTTGCTGAGTAAGTAATTGCCCAATGTCTCCTAGAGAAGCTTGAGATAGACGATCAAATAAAACTGCATCTGGGGTGGTTAATTTGGAAAGTTGCTGTTTGATTTCAGGTGAGTTCAATACAAAAGATTGGGTAGGGTTGAACGCAATCACCCGAACTTCATTACCAAAAAAACCTCGTCTGCGTGATATTTTTTGTCTAGAATTAATGGGCTGAGATAACTGGTTAGGGTTCACCCAATTAGCCTGACTGATATAAACTGGTGCGACAGCCTCTACACCGTTTACTGAGGCTGCTTGATACAGATAAGCACGAGGAAAAGAAATTCTAAACTGTAAACTGGGGCTAAATGTAGAGACTAAGATTAATTCTCCGCCTAAAGTTTCATGCAGTTTGGTTGTTCCCTCAGTTAGCATGGCTAAAAGTCCCATCTGGGAAAACATGAGAATATTGGCAAAGCATACACCTGTAGTTGCTACAACTAGACGTACCTTCTGATGGGATAATTGCGCCCAAGCTAAAGGAGTTTCTAATCCGAGATTTTGAAGAATTTTCATGATATTTTCAAATATTAATCTTCACTCGTACCTGCATCCCCGTTAACGCCGCCACCTTGGGACTATCTTGAGGAGCAATGCGAATCTTTGCTTCAACTACTCGTGCATTTACATCATTAGTCGGGTTATTTTGGTCTTGACTGAGACGGGTTTTACCAATTTGCAAACCAATTTGAGCAACTTTCCCCCGCAGTTCGCCACTAAAGCCGCCGTACTCACTAGTGATGATCGCTGGTTGTCCTAATTCCACCTTGCCAATATCAGCTTCGTAGATTTCTGCAATCACATACATTTGTTTTGTTTGTCCCAATTCTGCAATTCCTTCTTGGGTGTTTACCTGTTCGCCAACGCGGGTATTGATGCGTAAAATTTGCCCAAACACAGGAACTCGGACTTGTGTATCTTCTAATTGTGCTTTGCTCTGTTCTACTTGGATTTGGGCTTGTTGGAGTTCCGCTTTGGCTATCTCTACATCAACTGGACGCACTTCCTGTAAGCGTTTGAGATTGGCTTCTTCTTTAGTCAGCTGCGCTTTTAAGGTGGATGTGGTGTTTTCTAATTCGGCTTGATTTTGGGCAAGAATTGCTTTAGCTGTTTCAAATTGCTCTTGAGCGTCGTCTAATTCCGAACGCTGGATAGCTCCTTGGTTAGCTAAAGTTAGATAACGCTGGTATTTTAGCTCGGCATTACGCATTGTTGCTTGGGCTTGAACGATAGCCGCTTGTCTTTGTTTTGTTTCGGTGCGTAACCTTGCGGCTAATTCTACGAGTACTGCCTTTTGAGCTATGATTTCTCCCTGTTTAGAATCTCCTTGTTGAATTTTCCGCAGTTGTGCGCGCTTAATTGCAACATTAGCCTGTGCTTGTCTTAGTTGCTGCTCGGCTCTATTCTGTCCTTGCAAAATAGCAATTACTTGATTGGCTTGTACAAAGTCGCCTTCTTTCACCAAAATTTGGTTAACACGACTATCTTGAGCATTCACCACAGAAATTTTAATCACTTCCCCTTCAGGAACTAACTTACCCAAAGCCACCACTTGAGAGGAGGTAGCAACTTCAGTTGGGGTAGGAGAGTCACGGGGGTTATTTTGTGCTTGCATAGAACTGCAAGCGGTACAAGCAATTAGACTGAGAATTGCCGTGCTAGCAACACACCCTTGCATTACAGCAGATACACCTTCCTGGAACTGAACCATACTGTTAGGTGGAGAGTTTTAGTTTTATCTTCAAGCCATAAATATTTTAGATTTTAGAGAACAGCACTAATTCTCAGCACCATCCATCGTAGCGTTGTTTTAGGAAGATACGCCGAAATTTTATCTGCATAGTTACTGACTAGAATTTGCCTATCTGAACTAATCATCATTGGTTAGTACTTAAATTCCATGTTTAGAATTGCTTTTTAAAGAGCTATTACTATCCTCTGCTATAGAACTTCTATTTGATTTTTGAAAAAATTCAGTATTACTTCCAAAGATGTTTTCCTGTTCCCTATTCACCGTTATGAGTTCCCTTCTTACACAAATAATTTCAGGAATCAAATCGGATTGCTATATTGAGCAAGCTATGAAGGAGCTAAAAATCAAATAATCGGATTAGTTGGCTCATCCCCTTTATTTGACGAAGTATTACTGTATGTAAAGTTATTTGAAGAAAATCACTGTTTTAGGCGCAAACTATTAACAATTAATGAAGTAAATACTCTATACTATCCTCCACTTTTCAGTATGAGTAGACAAAATTGGAGACGCAACCGTGGTGTTGTACTTACGCCCAAGGGGTTGGAAAAACTTCAGCAGGCAAAGCATAAGTCTGAAATGGAGGAAAATTTTGGAAATAGGTACACTCTTGAGGAAATGAGTGCCAAATCTGGGTTATATACTGGCACAATTTCCAAAGTACTTAATTGCGAAGAAGGAGTTGACAAACGGACTTTTGAAGAACTTTTTAAAGCTTTTAATATAAAACTAGATAAAAGCGACTATTTAAGGTCTAATACGCGTATAGATTGGGGAGAAGCGATATTTCCATCAGTTTTCTATGGGCGTACAGAAGAACTTGCCACGCTAGAGCAATGGGTTCTCAATGAGCGCTGCCGATTGATCGCACTATTAGGAATAGGAGGTATTGGGAAAACGGCGCTGTCTGTAAAGCTTGCTCAACAGATTCAAGAGAACTTTGAGTACGTTATCTGGCGATCGCTACGAGAAGCTCCGCCACCTCAAGCCATCTTGACTAGCTTGATCCAATTCCTATCTGACGAGCAGGTTTCACAAACCAACATCCCACAGACAGTAGGCGATGGAGTATCGCAACTAATTGATTATTTACGCTCATCACGCTGTCTGCTAATACTAGACAATACAGAAGCAATTCTACGCAGTGGTACTCGATCAGGACTTTATCGAGAGGGATATGAGGAATATGCTGAAATCTTCAGACGAGTGGGAGAAGCAGCTCACATTAGCTGCTTGGTGCTGACTAGTCGAGAAAAACCCAAAGAAGTGGGATTCCTAGAAGGAGAAGCCCTACCCATTCGCTCATTCATATTAAGTGGACTAAAATCGGTAGACGGGCAGGAAATCTTTAAAGCCAAGGGGTTATCTGAAGCACAAGATGAATGGGTAGCAGTGATCGAGCGCTATGCAGGTAATCCATTAGCCTTAAAGATAGTTGCTACGACTATTCAAGATATTTTTGATGGAAATATTACTGAGTTTTTGCAACAAGGTACGACTGTTTTTGGAGACATTCACGATATTTTAGAGCAACAGTTTGAGCGCTTGTCAGATTTAGCAAAGGACATCATGTATTGGTTAGCGATTAATCGTGAGCCGATTGCACTCTCACAATTGCGAGAAGATATTGCTTCACCAATACCACCACCAAAATTACTAGAGGCTTTGGAGTCTTTAGGACGGCGATCGCTAATAGACAAAAGCGAAACACTCTTCACACTACAACCTGTAGTCATGGAGTTTGTGACTCAGCAATTGGTAGATAAAGTTTGTGAAGAGATTGGCACTCAGAATTTTGAATTATTCAAAAGTCATGCTCTGATGAAGGCGACTGCCAAAGATTACGTGAGGGAAAATCAAGTTCGCCTGATCCTCAAACCGGTTATTGATGGGCTGCTCACCGCTTTCAGAAGCAAAAGAAATATTGAAAATCATTTAACTCAAATTCTCGCAACTTTACAAAATAAATCTCCGTTAGAATCAGAGTATACAGGTGGAAATATTCTGAATCTGTTTTGTTATTTAAAGACAGATTTAAGCGGCTGTGATTTTTCTTATCTGACTGTTTGGCAAGCAGACCTGCGGAATGTAAATTTGTATAATGCTTCTTTCGCTCACGCTAATCTCGCTAAATCTGTTTTTGCTGAAACCCTCAGTTGTTGTTTTTCCGTAGCCTTTAGCCCTAATGAAAAACTTCTGGCGACAAGCGATACCAATGGTCAGATTCGCTTGTACCAAGTTCTGGATGGCAAACAAATTCTTACCTTAAAGGGTCACACTGCTTGGGTCTGGTCAATCTCCTTCAGCCCTGATGGTAATATTATTGCCAGCGGTAGTGATGACCAAACAGTAAAGCTGTGGAATGTTAACACTGGTGAAGACCTTAGAACTTTGCAGGGTCACAGTGGTACAGTCCGCTCAGTCGCTTTCTGTTCGGATGGTCAAATCCTGGCAAGTGCCAGTGAAGACCGGACGGTGAGATTATGGAATGTGGACACAGGTCACTGCCTCAACACTCTACAAGTAAATAATAAGAGGATGTTGTCAGTCGCCTTTAGTCCAAATAATCCTACCCTAGCTATTGGCAGTGAAGACCAAACAGTAACGCTGTGGAATATCAGCACTGCTAAATGCATCAATACTTTGCAGGGTCATACAGGTTGGGTTTGGTCGGTTGCCTTCAGCCCAGACGGTCAGATGCTAGCAAGTGGTTCTCATGACCATACGGTGAAGTTGTGGGATGTTAATACAGGCCTATGCCTTCATACTTTGCAGGATCATACTAACTGGGTAAATTCAGTTGCCTTCAGTCCAGATAATCAAACGCTGGCGAGTGGCAGTGAGGATCAAACGGTGAAGTTGTGGGATGTTACCACAGGGGAATGCCTCAAAACTCTACAGGGAGATTGGAATAGAGTATGGTCGGTAGCCTTTAGTCCTCAGGGTACGATACTTGCTAGTGTAAATGATAATCAAACGTTGCGCTTGTGGGATATCAGTACTGGTCATTGTTTTAAAACTTTGCAGGGTTATAGCAATAGGGTATGGTCAGTTGCATTCAATCCTCAAGGTACAACTCTTGCTAGTGCCAGTGAAGACCAAACAGTGAAACTGTGGGATGTTAGTACTGGTGAATGTCTCAAAACTTTGCGGGGGCATAGTAATCGGGTGACATCAGCCACCTTCGACCCTCAAGGTACGATTCTTGCTAGTGCCAGTGAAGACCAAACAGTGAAACTATGGGATGTTAGTACTGGTGAATGTCTCAAGACTTTGCGGGGGCATAGTAATCGGGTGACTGATGTCACCTTCAACCTTCAAGGTACGATTCTTGCTAGTAGCAGTGGGGATCAAACGGTGAGACTGTGGGACGTTAGTACTGGTGCTTGCCTTCATACCTTACAGGGGCATACAGGTCGAGTCTGGTCAGTCGCTTTTAGCCAGGACGCTCAGACGCTGGCTAGTGGTTGTCATGACGAAACAGTAAGATTGTGGGATGTCAGCACTGGTCAATGCTTTCGGATTATACAGGATCATGGCTGGATATGGTCAGTCACATTTAATGTGGATGGTCGTGTGCTTGCTAGTGGCAGTGCGGATCAAACAATCAAGCTCTGGGATGTTAGTACCGGTGAGTGCCTTGGAATTTTGCGGGGGCATACTAATTGTGTGTACTCAACCGCCTTTAGCCAAGATGGTCGTATACTTGCCAGTAGTAGTGGGGATCAAACAGTCAAGCTCTGGGATGTTAGTACAACAAGCAGCCTCAGAACCTTCAGCGGACATAGCAAGTTAGTTTGGTCGATCGCTTTTAGTCCTCAAGGTAATATCCTAGCCAGTGGCTGTGAAGATGAGACAATAAAGCTGTGGGATATAGAGACAGGTGAATGCTTGAAAACTCTTAAAAGCTCTAGACCTTACGAGGGCATGAACATTATTGGCGTCACAGGTTTAACTGGGTCTCAAAAAATTGCTTTGAAAGATTTAGGGGCGGTTGAGTATCAAGCAGGGCAAATGCATCTGTGACTTGTTCCTAAGCCAATAGACATCTCCAGAAATTAGTTATGCATTGCCCCAAATCTTTGGTAGGGACAATTCATGTAGACGCACTCGCGTTTGCGTCTCCAAGAGTTGCGGCTACTCTACGAGAACGCCAAAGGCGAACCCGCAGGGGTATTGTCCCTACGTCATTTTTACTCAGATGTCTAATACATAACTTACGATCAGAACATCAAGGAACAGAACCTTGAAAATCTTATAAGTAAACCTGGGATAGAAGTGAAAGTCTTCTCCTACAAAGGTAGTAGTGACCCCGACCTGCCCACAACGACCGAACTCGGAGTTTCGGAGGCTAAAGCTCTTGACAGAGCGCAATCAGAGCTTAGGTTCTCTCTAAACAGGTCGGAAGCGATTAATCTCACCTGAAAGCAGGCTTGCGTAGTACAAATTGCCATCTTCTCCAACGGAGATTTGTACAGGCACCCCTAAATTAGGTATGTCTTCACTGGAAGCAAATCGTTGAACTGAGACAACTTTGCCTTGATCATCGAATTTTACAGCATCGATAGTTCCTTGACTGGAATCAGCAAAGAATAAAGCGTCTTGATAGATTGAGGGGAAAGTAGTCTCTGTATAAAAGTCACCTACAATAATTGCATTAGAAGCAAAATGCTTATAGGCGTAAGTTGGTGCTGTAACAGTTTCACCACTATTATAGAAGGCTTGGGCTGAATCTAACGTAGAATACCTTAGTTCTCGTATATTCACGTAATTACCTTCTGAATCTCTACCACCTTCAAAGTACGGCCACCCAAAGTTAGCTCCTGGTGTTCCAACATTTAGTTCTTCCCAAGTAAACCAGCCAACATCACCAATATAGGGAGTATTGGTTTCCTCATCAATCGTGAAGCGGAAGGGGTTACGCAAACCGTAGTTATAAACTTTGGAACGATTGCTATCGGAGTCACCGTTGTAGAAAGGATTACTTGATAGACCATCACCAGTAATCGGGTCAATCCGCAAAAGCTTACCAGAGAGATTATCGATATCCTGGACGCGAATTGCTCGAGGATCTTCTCCATTGTAGGAAGTACCATCGCCTAAGCTAACAAACAAAGAACCATCAGTTCCAAAGGCCACAGTTCCAACTGAGTGAGATTCGCTATCGGTCGCAATAAAATCCTTGACATTTTGAACTTTATCGAGATTATTCAGGTAATCCTGTATACTCGTAAAACGCTTACCAGTATCTTTGTTAAGAATTCCTGATGGTGCGTAGTTAAGCCCGACATTTGTGCTATTGCCATCGGGACGACTAATATATTCCCAAGTGCTATTGTTGCCTAGCAGTACAACTTCGCTGTCAGCGATCGCAGTAGTGTAATTAGTGTTGGGATCAGCTGTTACCCGAATTAGTCGTGCAGCACGGTTTCCATTTAGGTCAGGGTTGTCCAGTGTGCTATCGGGATTGTTCTTAGGATTGTTTGGATTGGTTTCTGGTGGATCGTAGGTAAACAACAGGTAAACATAGTCGCTACCCTTGCCAAAATCTGGATGTACAGCGATGCTTAACAAACCGCGATCGTTCGTATCATTTACCTGTCCAGAAATATCGATAAATGGTGTTAATGATAAGGTGCCGTTGTTCAACACTCGCACTAAACCATTCTTCTGGGCAATGAACATCAGCTTATTGTTAGGACTCCAGTCAAAAGATGTAGGTTGAGTTAAACCAGAAGCCACCGATTCTAAAACAAGGTTACCTGGATCATCATCGGTAATAGTGATTGTTGTCTCTTGAGTACTTAATGTCACCCCAACTGCGTTACTAAACTTCAAAGTAAACGTTTCATTTGGTTCTGTAGTCGTATCATTTACAAGGTCTATAGAAATCGTCTTGGTAATTTCTCCGGCTAGAAAGTTCAAAGTTCCACATACAGCCTTGTAGTCAGATCCAGCTTTACCAGTTCCATCCACGGTTGTATAGCTGACACTAGCAGCCTCTAAACCGTTACCCCGTGTAACTGTCACTCTAGCAGAACCATCTTTCTCGCTAACTACTGGCTGAGTAAACTCTATATCAGAACTATCATTATCTTGAATCGTAATTCCGATAGTTCTTTGGACTCCTAGTGTTGCTCCCTCTGGCTGATCGATCACAAAACTAAAGGTTTCATCTGGTTCTGCTAAGGAATTATCATTGATCGGAACAAAGACCTGTGTGCTGCTTTGTCCTGGTTCAAAAGTAATTGTTCCACTGGTTTCAACATCTGCAAAGCCGTAGTCAACTCCTACTTTAGCAGTACTAGAAAAGGTGGCATACTTAACTGTAGATATGCCGCTTAAATCACCACTCCGCAGCAGAGGGATGGATACAGCAGCATCGGATTCGTTCACGTTCAAAGTTATGGAACCCGATCCTATAGTAATGGCGGTCTGAAGGGCTGGTGAATACAGTTGAGGCTGAAGAATAATTTCCTGTGTATTGGCCTGACTATATAGTTGAGACTGAGGAATAATTTCCTTGGTTTGAGAGGCGCTTGACCAAGACAGTTGGGAAACGGCATCGTAACCATTTTCATAATATTCCAGTTTAATATCGTACTTTTGACCTGCAATCAGTGCGATCGACCCACTATGTTCTGTGGTCGATTGATCGACAAACTGATCGATTAGCAGTTGATTATTTACCCACACTCGCACACCATCATCACTACTGGTATAGAAGTTATAAACTTCGTCGTACTCGGCTTCTACTTGACCTGTCCAACGCACTGAGAAGGTATCTGCACCAATGAGCGGATCTGGAGAATTATTACCCCAGATGAAGTCTACGTTTGGATCTATGCGAGTTACCTTCAGGTTGCTAAAGTCGATGTTGTCGTAATATTCTGCTTTGAGTCCATCTCCCTGAGAAACCAAGGCGCTAGCGCTAGCGTAAATACTCGGTTGTGCCTGATAGAGGGTTGTTGGAGATAATTCATCAACAATTACTGAACTTGTAGGTTTTGTTGAGAATTGATCAAGACCTGTATTCTGCAAATTATCCATTGAAATACATACCTCACAATATGGAGCTAAAACTAATGCCATTATTAAGTAGGTCAGCGTAATTAAAGCTAACTAGCTAAGGCTGTTATTTGTCGTTTGTCACTTGTACTGAGCGACTTGCCTTGCCCTTAAGAGCAGGAACCGCGAACGCAAGTGCGTCTCTAAGAGTTGTCGAAAGGAGTCGTTGGCGTGGTCATTGAGCGTAGTCGTACCACTTCGTGGAAGCAAGCTACCAAGCTACGCGCAGCGTCTCTAAGAGTTGTGCAGCCTCTCCAAGAGTTGTATTGATCATTAGTAAGGATTTTAAGCCCATTTACGTTTCGTAACATACTTGGGTTTTTTCGCGCCAACTTACTTAATGCTTCAGGACTAATTGTTTTGTACTACATTTTGAAATTCAAAATGGGAGTTAATTTATTTATAGTTGCCTAGACGCTTACCATTTGGATCGCACTTTGGTCTTCCCCGATTCTTTGGAAAAATATCTCAAAGCATCTGAATACCACCAGATACCGGTAAGTAAACTCCATTAATAAATCTCGCTTCATTAGATGCAAGCATGAGAATGGCTCCAGCAATATCTTCTGGCATCGCATTTCTCCTTAATGGAGTTGCCTGAGCCGTCTTTTCCCTATATTCTTCAGGAAGAAAGACAGTGGCTTCAGTCAAAGTTAGACCAGGAGCGATGGCATTGGCTCGAATCCCTAAAGGGCCTAATTCTAAAGCCAAAGTTTTGATAAAAGCGTCTAGTCCTGACTTAGCTGTAGAGTGAGCTATAAAACCTTCAGAGGGATAACGAGACAAACCAGTGCTAATAGCTACAATGCAACCACGTTTATGTTCGATCATTGAGGGAACAATAGCTTTACAAGGGTAGAAAACTCCTTTAAGTTCTCCCAGTAACTTTTCTTCAAAATCTGACCATTGGTAGTTTATGAAGGGAGCAACCGTAAATGTTCTGTTAGCACAGAGTACAAGGGTGTCAATCGAACCAAATGCTTCTGATACCTGCTGCACCATTTTCTTAACTTGCGCTTCATCTGTGACATCAGCTTGAACCGGAATAGCTTTACCATCACTGGCTTCTATTTCGCCTACAACTGATTGAGCCGCTTCATGGTTGTTGTAATAGTTAATGCCGACTGCTGCTCCATGGTGGGCTAAGAGTTTAGCTGTAGCCGCGCCAATTCCTCGACTAGCTCCAGTCACCAAGGCTACCCGACCTTTCATTAACTTAGTTTCTTCAGAGTACTTTCCGTCTTGAGTGGATATCGCAGTCATTTAAATGCCTCCTACTTAATATCAATACTCTGGAAAAAATTAGGCGCTTTCTTGTCGATTCCCTCAACTAAAAATTGTCCGGAGTATTGTTAATATCAATGTCTAATTTAATTTTGCAAATTCTCAAACATCTGGCAGGTCTTTTCAAGCTGAGGGCTTTTCGTCGTCATCCGTGTAGGTTAAAAAACCTCAGCAAAAGCGGACTTAGTTTAAAAATCGACCTCATGTCTCAACTTTTAAGATTCTGAACCAGAAAAAACAAGAAAATAACACACCTTGAAAGGGCTAGTTCTATCAACGCCAAGAAACTAAAACTCGCAGTCTCAGCCCCAGCCTTCAGACATAGGTGCGATCGCTCGACTGAGGTCAACAGAGATATCAATGCACGGTATATCCTCCATCAATCATCATATTGTGCCCCACAACGAAGGAAGCCGAGTCCGAACACAACCACACCACGGCTTCTGCAATCTCTTCTGGTTTGCCACTACGTCCTATGGGATGCATTGCTATCATCTGGGCGAGTTGATGCGCGGGAATAGTTGCCAGCATTTCAGTCTCAATTGCACCAGGACTGACGGCATTTATCCGGATACCGAATTTAGCATACTCCATTGCAGCAGATCGGGTTAAAGCGATAACCCCAGCTTTACTGGCACAGTAGCTAGCATAGCCCGCGAAACCGACGACACCACCTATGGAAGCCACGTTCACAATTGCGCCGCCACCTTGGATCAGCATCTCCCTGATCTCATACTTGAGGCAGAGCCACGTTCCTTTAAGGTTCACGTTAATTACATGATCCCAGTCTTCTTCTAATATATCGGTAAGCAGACCAGTAGATGGGATACCAGCGTTATTGAAGGCACAATCCAGACGACCATAGGTATCCACGGTTTTGTTAACCAGTGCCTCTACTTCAGCAGCTTTTGACACATCGGTTTTGACGAAAATAGCTTCGCCTCCTGCCTCTTGTATTTGACGTACAATTTCCTCTCCCTCGGTAATCCGACGACTGGCAGCCACAACCTTTGCTCCTGACTGTGCAAGTGCTAGCGCTGTTGCTCGACCAATACCTGATGAAGCCCCAGTCACCAGTGCGACTTTTCCATACAATTGCCTTAGCATGGGTGTGTTCCTTATTTATGGAAAAAGTAAAAAAGATTTGAACCGAAATCGCTTGCAACAATATTTAAGGCATCTTTGTTCTGATCTGCCTAGATTTATCAAGAAAGGCAGAGGGCAGGAGGCAGAAGGAATACTGCCCTCTGCTCTTTGCTGTGAACCATTGCGGAGCAAGGGTTTAAGTCCCCCACTGAACTGGAGTTCAGTGGATCTAAGTCAGGAGGGGTCAAACTCCTTTGGAGCTGGTTCCTTCTGCCCTCTGCCTCCAGCATAGCTGCCTTCTTCAACTATGAGGTTCTCCTCTGTGCTTCCTCATATCTCTTCTGTAAATTTTGAGTCGGGTGCTTGTGGGGCTGCGGACTTAGCGTCACATCACCCCAGCGCATTACAATTGCAGAAGCAGAACTGGCTGCACCAAAGCCATACATCAAAACCAAGTCATTTTCACGAATCTTATCTAACTGTGCAGCATGGTACAGATTGGCTAGGGACAGTGTTGGCCCAATGTTTGCATAGAAAGGGTAGACATTGATTGTCCGTTCTGGGTCAATACCCAGTATACGTATACAGAAGTTGGCAAACCAAGCCGTAGGTGTATTGAAAATAAAAAAGTCAATTTGCTCTAGCGTCACATTCGCAGCAGCGATCGCTCCTTCGCAACATGTACGAAGAAGCCCCACAGCCGTTTCGCCGATCACTTTGTTCGTGCCCTTCAGCACCTGCATACGCAGATGTGGATTGCCCTGCTCATCTTGAGTGAGTTTAAAAGGAAATTGGTCACACAATACGCTGGTATTAACGGTCTTTGATCCCAAGAAACCTTGGGTAGGTTTGAGAGCGCTAACTAGAAAAGCTCCAGCGCCGTCGCTAAAAAACCACGAAAGAGTATCGTCTTGATCAAAAAAACGAGAGTATGTACATGAAATGACCACCAGCGCATGGCGATACCCTCCACTTTTTACCAAAGCACAAGCAGTTTCCAGCGCCACCGGAGTACTAGCGCATGTTGCATCCAGATTCCATGCAGCACAGGGTATACCGAGTTGACGAGCCAGAAAAGCTGCATTGCCAAAGCCTATTTGTTCAGGTAAGAACGAGGCAACGAGTAGAATATCTACGTCATCGGGAGAAAGCTTGGCCGCATCAAGGGCATCGATTGCTGCGCGATACTCCAATGTTAGCGATGACTCGCCAGGCCCAAGCATCCACCGCTCAACAGTACCACGGAAGGGGTCTTCGAGATAGGGCATCATCTCTAACTCATACTCGTTGCTAGGAGTGAAGTTACCTAGCGAAAACAGCCTTGCCAAGTTTTTTTGCTCGATACTTGCGAGCAGATCCGGGTAATTTTCTTTGTAATCATCTTTGGTCAGTCTAATACTAGGAAAGCTCAATGCGAGTGAACAAATGCCTACTGAGGGATACATCATCTCTAATTTCCTCTTAATTATTCGTAGTTCCCTGAGAAATTAAGTTATGAATACGACTCCCAATCGGCGCAGGCTGGGTAGGGTCGATGATCACATCAACAACGAATGGGCCTGTGGAGACAAGTGCTTTCTCTAGTGCTGCTTGAATGTCAGACTCCCTTTCAACACGGATGCCATCAGCTCCCATCCCCTGGGCAATCTTGACGAAATTTGTCTGTGAAATCTTCGCGTCTATAGCCTCGAACCCTAGCATGGCCATTCCCTGATCGCACATATTGTAGCGAGAGTCGTTAAGTACAATCCAAACAGCGGCAATCTGATGTTGCACGGCTGTGCTGACTTCACTATTCATGAGCATGGCGCCATCCCCAACGATCGCAACAGCCTTGCCATTCCGTGCCAGTGCGGCACCTACGACGCCCGTTACAGCATGACCCATAGCCCCAAACCCAGGACTGACACGGTAACGACCGGGTTTTGTAAATCGCAGCATGTGATTTCCCCAAGCAAATGAGTTACCAGCCTCAGTCATCACCACTGCATCGCTTCCCTCGACAATTACCTGTTGAATCGCATTCATGAGTACCTCAGGTCTTACCAGACCACTATCCCGTGGATTGATAACATGGTTCTCAGGTTTTGGTAATGGCGGGGCTGTTGACCGACTAGGACGCTCTGGAAAGTATGAGAGCAGCGCCTTGACAAACAATGCCACGTCAGATTGGATGGCAAACGTCTCGGCTAATGGATATGCTGTCCCCGGTACTTCCGGGTCGATGTCAACATGCACTAAGCCTCGTGAGGGGATCATCACAGGATTCCAAAACGAGGTAAATTCACCTAGCCGTGTTCCTAATACCAGCGTGTGCAATGGAGGCTGTTCTTGCATATATTTCAGAACAGATTTATGTCCAGCAAAGCCTGTAACGCCTACAAATTGAGGATGATCCTCTGGAAAAATACCTTTGCCACGCGACGAACACATCACCGCAGCCCCTGTTCTCTCGGCAAGCTGCTGGATTTCTTGTGCAGCACCTCGCGCACCGAAGCCGACCCAGATTGCAAATGAACCTTCAGACAGCAATCTGGCACATTCTTTAATCGTTTCCTCACTAGCACTGAGTGGAGCATGACAGAAACTGACTTGTGGCAACGCTTTGTTGAGCAAACTATTCTGGATAGCTGTAGGAATACTCAAATGGGCTACAAAACCTCCGGGTCGTTTTAGACCTGAAGCCAGTCTGTGATAAATTTGTGGAAGTTCATCACTGCATTCAAGGGTAGTCGCATAATGAAACAGTGTTCCTGAGGTAAAAAGACCTGCGTCGGACATTGTGTAGGCGCTGGTTTCTTGAAAAGCCCAGTGTCCACGCTGCGATGTCGAGGTCGAAGGAGACAATAAAATTACCTTAGCGCCCTCCCACCGGGCGGCGAATAGCCCGGTCAGAGCATTGGTAATTCCTGGGCCAGTTGTAGTAAACACTACGACCGGGCGTCCACTAATAAAGTACGACTCGACAGCTGCAAAAACCGCTCCAACTTCGTGGCGAAAGTGAAGCACTCGGATTTGGCTATGCTGTAGTGCGGCCCAGAGGGGGGCGATCGCACCTCCTGAAACACCAAACGCATCTGTGACTCCCATCTCTTCCAGCATCTTAACCACTGTCTCGGCTACCGAAAAACAAACATCCCTCTGCCTGTTAGGGAGAGGGATGTTCGACTCACTGTCCTGCTGGACATCAAGAAAAGGTAAATTCAGCCAAAATGACAAGGATAATGACAAGGATGATGACAGCATTCGAGATCGGGATGCCTGTTTAAGTGAGTCCATCTGTTTAGCCTTATTTGTGACTAGATTCTGACGTTTAGCGTTCATAGTAGAAACTTAGCCCTACTTATTTAGCAACTCTTCAGTAAAGGTAGTAGCTGAATAGCACGAAGTTAGAATCAAACCCTTGGGTGTAGGAAACAAGAAAGCAAAATAAAACTAAGCACGGACATTAACAAACCTGTGGCTCACTAAACCCCACACCCAAAAACCTTTTAGCTAAAGGCAATTTCTTAACCATGTAAAGGTGTAATACTGTTTCACTTTAAGATTGATACAAATAGGGGGCAGGGGGCAGGGAGCAGGGGGAAAAAATTAAAAAGCAGTCATTTGTATCAGGCATTTCGTGAAATGGTGTAAACTGACGAATTTTCATCATTTTAGGGATTTAATTCTCAAGCATTGATGTTTGTTGACAATTAAATAACCGAACATGGTGAGCATGAAAGCGATCGCTTTCATTTTTCTAAAAGCCAAGACTTCGGAGATAGTTGCAATCACCTTAACAGGGCTAAAGATTTGCCCTTAATCTTAGTGCTGTTCGATAGCACCCCACATATATGCAGAAAATTGAACAATTTAGGAAATACCTGAACGAAGCTATCAGATACTTATCCTCAGTCTTGCCTCGGCCGCGATCATCATTCTAATTGTGTTGTAACGCATTCCTCACTATCTTGAAGTAACTCCTAGGCAGCAGATTCAATCTGATACCGTCTGAGATAAAACCAAGATAATATTTAATTATCAGACACGACACAACTTCATATTTTTTCAATATCCTCAGATGATGATATGTAGTGCTGAACTATTGTAAGTCTATAACTCATAATGGTCTCCAAAAGTCCCATTGGCTAGCTACAGCATGATCTTTTGATTCTGGCTTATTGAAACTCATTCGAGTTGTATTACTCTATTTGTCTGAGCTAGAAAGCTTTTTCTAGTTTAACATTGCATCTTTCATTACTAACTTACATATATAAATTCAATATGAAACGTCCTCTTAAATTTACTTTACATACAGAAATTCAACAATATTTAAAACTTTAATCAAGTTAAGAACAAGAAATTGACCAGGGAGTTATAGAGTTTCCTTAGAGACCATTGATCAAGTAAATCTTTAGACAGCTAGGCGGCGTAGCATAAGTAGCATAATAGGAGTCATAACTGCATATATGGCAACCTCACTCATTTGCGGTCAGATGCTCATAATCTTTGCTCAAATGACGATATTGGTTAAACCAGCCAAAAGTTCGTTCTACTACCCAACGCTTAGGTAAAACCTCAAACTCAAAACTAACACGACGCATCACTTCTACCGAGCTTGAATTATTAACCATGACTTGCATAAGCAGCAAGAACCCTTTCTGGGGCATTTTCTTTACTAACTACAACTTTGAGCAACAGTCCTAAACTATTAACTAAGGCCTGTCGCTATCAACTCCATTCCCCCATGAGCGACTGGCGTTGGAAACCCTACTAAGAGCGCTGTCTCACCACCCTACGGGTGTCTACAAGTCTGGCGACCGAACGCACTGGCTCCCTTTTTTCCGTGAACCTTTTTTAGAACCTCGCTTTATCAGCACTGAATTTAGACAAGTATGGTTTGCCTTTAAACATAAACAAAAAACCCGATCTTGCCTAAGTTCATGGTCAACAACTTGATTTTTACTGGTCAAGACGATTTGGAACTGGCAAGCTAAACGAAGAAACGCAGCGAGCTTTTTATCAGTAGTTTGTATTAAAGAAGCAAGCAAATGAAAAAATTAATTGTGTTCGTGGTATCAGAATGAGCCTACTAGACCAAAGAAGTCACATTTATCATATTGAGTGGGAATAAGCTAAGACTACTTTCATTAAGTACATATAAAGTTTTTTTTAGGGTAATGAGAAGTTGATTTTCTCCAACTTTGACCCTATGAGTCGAAAAGCATATTCAACCGATATTACAGATGCAGAGTGGGAACTACTTCAATCCTTAATTCCACCGATCAAAACAGGTGGACGGCCTCGGACTGTGGATATGCGTGAGATTATCAACGCTATCTTATATATCCAGAACAGTGGTTGTTCTTGGAGGTTGCTTCCTCATGACTTGCCTCCTTGGCCAACAGTTTATCATTACTTCCGGACTTGGCGTCGCTCTGGAGTATGGAAAAATATGAATCAAGCTCTTAAGAGAAGAAAAAACAAAATACTTTAATGAAAAAAGAGAATTAATGACTTCAATTTATCAACTTCAACCAGAGGCACTATGGAAAAGGTTTTAAACAGAGATTTTAAAAAGGTCAGAGGATATTTTTCAAAAATAAATTCTCTCAACCCAAACAGTTTACCTAAATCAATAACTATTTTAGGTGCAGGAATTTCCGGTCTGGTTGCTGCTTATGAACTAAAAAAGCTTAACTACGAAGTCAAAATATTAGAAGCAAGCAACCGAATTGGAGGAAGAATATGGACTTATAGATTTGATGATGAAAATATAACGGCATATGGAGAGCTTGGTGCTATGCGCCTTCCTTTCAATCACGAATTCACTCATTACTATATCAATGAAATGGGGTTACAGTCTCAGTTGAAGAAGTTTGTAACTATTTTTAAGAATAATGAATGCTTCCTTGATATAAAGGGAAAAGTATGTCGATTAAAAGATGTTATCAACGAGATTTATCCCAGCTATGAATTTTCTAAAAACAGAAAGTTCAAATCCAAATATACCGAACGGTTTGCATCTGCACTCAAAACAATAGTGGATGCTATGTCTCCTAAAGAGATACGCGAACTGTTTGAAACAGATTTGCATAACTATTTATTAGATGAATTAGATTATTCACTTGAGCGCTGTTCTATTGAACTGAATGATGAGGAATTTTCCCCTAACAATGTATTGCCGCTGCTCTCCAAATTGAGAGGTAGATGTGAAGATGTGCTAAGAACTTATATGCGGCATATTATCCTCGAATCCTCTAGCGACCTTTATCAACTTGCCGGGGGTATGAACCAGCTTCCTGATGCGATCGCTAATCATTTAAAAGATGACATCAGATTGAATGCAGAGGTTACGGGGATCAGCCTTGAGGACAATAAGGTCAAAATTACTATTAATGGCAATGAGCAATTATACAGCGATACTGTATTATGCACCATACCATTTAGCGTTTTGAGAGAAATTAAGTTAGATGGCTTTTCAAAGGAAAAGCTAGATGTCATTCACAACCTCACTTATGTTGGTGCTACTAAAGTACTGTTCTATTGCAAAGACAGATTCTGGGAAAAAGACAAATATCAAATTAAAGAAGGAGCTTCCGTAAGCGATCGGGTAATTCGCCAATTATATTATCCTCTTGCATCCCAAGATAATTCCTCTTTTAAGCAAGAAAATCCTGGTGTTTTACTTGCTAGTTACGTAATTGGTGAAGATTCCACATATCTTGCCGAACTTAGTCATCATGAACAGATCAATCTGATTAAAAGAAGCGTCAGCAGATTTCATCCAGAGATTGAAACTGAAGATATGGTTCAAGATGTTGCTGTTATTTCATGGGAAAAGCACAAATGGACTCGTGGATGTAGTGGTGTGATGTGGCTTGGTAGATCGAAATACAATGTTGAAGCCGTCACCAAACCGGAAAAAAAGCTGTATTTTGCAGGCGAACATTGTTCGATGGATAACGCCTGGATAGAAGGGGCAATTACATCTGCCCTGAGCCAGGTAGAAGAAATTGTTCAACTTCAGACTAGAACAATATTGTTAGAACCTTCAGTTGTGTAAACCTGACTGTTTCTTACAAAAACAACTAAATTTGATACTAATATTTCAGGAGTTGAAGATTATGGTTAGCACAGAAATTCCAGCAGTTCAACGCTTGTACGACAGATGGGTGGAACTAGCCCCGTCACTTTGCGAAAATATCGATTTGGTAGACGCTTGGACAAAAGAGTCAACAGACCTCATCATTTCTACTTTTTCTGATTTGGAAGCAAAAAAAGTTCTAGATATTGGCTGTGGCCCAGGTGATCCCACTTTATCATTAACAACATTAGTAGGTGAAAAGGGTGAGATAGTAGGTCTTGACTTCGTTTCCCGATTTATTGAAGAACTAGAAAAGCGCGCTACCAGCAAAAATCTCAAAAACATATCAGTAAAGCTAGGTAATTCTCTAGATTTGCCCTTTAAAAATGAAAGTTTTGATGCTGCCTGCTGTCGTTTTGGGATGCAATATTTGACTAATGATTTAAAGATTAGACAACTCCAGGAAGCCTATAGAGTATTAAAAAAAGGTGGCGAGATTGTCGTTGTTGATTGGGGTGAAGAAGCACATGGCGAAATCAAAAATGTTTACCTAGATGTATTGACAAAGCACACAGCAACAAAAAATGTAGACAAAGCTTCAACAGATTTTAATTTGATTACTGCTTTAGACTTTGCCCGATTACTTAAAAGTGTAGGTTTCTTAAATCTTCAGTGGGACTACGCCGAAATCCACTGGCGTTGGCAAGGTACACCTGTGACTTTCTGGAATTTTATCAGGAGTATGTCTCCTCAGATGGATTCAATCTTCGCCAATATTCCAGAGGAAACAGCTAATCAAATTCATGAAGAAATTCATCGGAATGTAGCAAAATACTACGATGGTTATTTTGTGTCCATACCAGCAAAAAATATTGTTGTCAAAGGAGTTAAGTGATATGAATAAAAATCATAACTTTCAGCCACCTTTGTTACCAGTTCAATGGAGTTCAGCGTACATCACTTACTGGTCACCGATGAAACAAGGAAATTTTATTTCTTCAGGGTCTGTCTGGTTCGACTACGAATCGGAAGTCTATAGAATAGACGGTATTTTTAATCCTTGGGATGTTGAAAAGACGGGCTATCAGTTATGGATGTCAGAAGTCACTTTTTACGGTCAGGGCAAGAGCCTTGTTTACAAGCTTCCTTATCACATTAAACAAGAGGATGACGTAACTGAAGCATTTAGCTATGACGTTGCTGAACTTGAAGCTCAGGAAGTTAAGGCTAACAACTCAATTGTTCCAAGGGACATTTTGATTACTGGAAAAGCCACCTTCAAAGGAACTGAACAGATATTAGGAATAGAAGTCGATTGCTGGGAATTTGATCGGGACAATTCCTTTAATATGCATCGCTTCTATCTGAAGAAAGGCAGCAATGAATTGGTGAGGATGCAACAGTTCAAGAACGGGCAAATGCTAATTCGTGATTTACCCAATCCTTCAACTGAGCAAATTGACCAAAAAGTTTTTAAGTATTGAGGGAATTTTCCTCATGAGTATTTTAAATTTTCCGAGAATTCATTTTTCAGGGTGGTGTCGTTTTCACGAGCCTACCGGAAACCAGAATAAGGCTGGAAATATTGACTTAACAACTAACGAAATCTACATGGGTCAGAAACGAGTTGACTCCTCTGTAGCTCCAGAAGCTTTTTACGAGTACTACTCTCATCTGGGAATAAAATACAACCGTGAAGGTCAAGAAGACCCAGAAGGCATATTTAGCGAAGCTGCTGGTCGTGATTTAGAAGGGAATAGCAGGGTTTCGTGGAATGCCAAAGTGGTAAGCACACAAACCAGATTTGGAGTCATAAACACTGATGACCCTTTGGTTGGTAGAGCGGTTGATTTATGGGGACACTACAATGAGTATCTAGCTACCACCTTTAACCAACCAAAAGTAGTAGAACTAGATTCTGCCTCCCAGTGGACTAGACAGATTTATGCAGGGCATTTTACCTTAGGCCGAGAAGCTTCTATCAGTTCTAATCACTTAATCAATGGTGGTGTCCAGAAAGTTCACCACGCCCGGTGGCATAAAAATAATCACATCATCAATTTTCCTCAACACTGGAATGATGAAGAGATTAACAAGGCTGCGGTCTATCAGTTCGTGCTGGAAAAAGACCAAGAGCATTTCTATTTAAATAGTGATGAGTTAGATTCTGATGCATTAGTAGCTTTTCAAGAAACTCTAAAACATGAGGCGGCGAAAGGCATTGTTGTCCAATACTGTTTGTTCAATGCTAGTGAACCAATTCAACCCAATACACCAACTTGGTACAGTTTAGTCGGTACTGTAGGGATATGGTATGGGGAGCGAGAAATGGCTACTTATCCGGCAGGAAGGGTGCTTCACCCATTACAGGATGTAGCCAGTCAGAACCTTGTGGAAGGTTGGGGTACTCTTTCGGTTGAACTTTTCCAAGGACACTTGAGCTTAAACATGCCAATCGCACTTCCTATTGATGGAAGGCCACCATCACACTCAAGTGGGCCTCTTCCTGAGCATGGAGAGTTCTATAGTCCGCACGACTTATTCCTTTTTTGCCAAGGTATCGAAGATCCTTTAACCTTTATCTCTGTTAAAAATTTGCAAAAGCATTTTTATTACCAGACATCGGGGATTTTTGATTTTGAATACTTAATTAAACTTAGCGACGAACATTGGGAACAAATTTTTCAAAGTTCTTTGTTTATCGCTATCCAAGACAACCAAGGAAACTTTATCCCAATATTGCAAGAAAAAGAGATTATCATTCAAGCAGATCGAGCCAACATTTACCTTGAAATTCCTTCTGAGGAAAAAGGAATATTTTTCGATGAGAGCATCGAAATCCGAAGTTTTATCAGAGGGATGCCGCACACCGTCAATAATATCCATTTACACCAAGTTTATAATCCGGCTAATTTTCCCTTTAAAGTTGAAGAATTTAAACAGGAGAATTTACCGGATAGTAAAGAACACAAACTATGCCTTGTCAAATGTAAGTATGTAGAAAACAGCAGTCATTTTCAGACAGAGTTAGAGTTTAGTACTAATGAAAAAGGTAGGGCGACAATCACATTTCGAGGGCTGAAAAGTGGCGGAGGGCGAATTATTTTTGCAGTTGGAGAAAGCGAAAATCAATTTATTCAGACCTTGTTGGAGCATGATCCTTTTGAGGTTTATGATGACAGTAACCAACTGAATTTTTGGAACAAGGCGAATGTTATACATATCAAAGTGCTACCTCATGACTGGCATTTAATAGATGTTCCACAGTCTGACGTAGACTTTAAGTTAATGTACGAGCATGTTCTGCAATTTTATGAACTGCTCTATCCTTTTATGAATCGCGAAATCTTTAGTCTTGGCAACAAAGCCAGAGTAGAATCTTTCTCTTTACTATCCTGGCAGATGTGCGATCCTATCAACAGAGATAAATCCTATTACATGCCTCCTACCAGGGAGTTATCTTATCCTAAAGCTTTGCTTTTTAAAAAGTTCTTGATGAATGTTTCGCAAATCGGTTATCTGCCTTGTTGTCACAAAAAGGCTGTAAAAGATGATTGAGATTAAAGAAGAAATCACCACTGCTGAAGAGATAATAGTTGCTCTTAAAGATGCAGTGGAATTAGAAATGTCTTTGATGCTTCAGTATCTCTATGCTGCTTATTCCATACCTAATCTAGTGAGTGGACAGGAATACGTAAAGCGGGGTATCTGGAAGCCAGAACACTTGAAATTCATGTGTGGTGACGGTGAAGAAAGAATGAACCAGGGTATCCGAGGTGTTATCCTTCGGATTGCTAGGGAAGAAATGATACACTTCCTGATGGCTAATAACCTTTTAATGGCTGTAGGCGGTTCTTTTCACACTTGCACACCTGACTTTTCAAAGCTGTCAAAATTTTACCCTCTTGGTGTAGAAATGGCACTTGAGCCATTCTCTGAGAACTGTGTAAAACGATTTATCTACTTTGAATGGCCCTCTTATTATCAAGACAGAACAGTTCCAGGACACAGCAATAATGGGAAAACGACTTATAGTAGCGTTAGTCAACTTTATCAGAAAATCAGGATAGCTTTAGTAAATAATCCTGAATTAATTTTGGTTGAGAAGAATAAGACTGGAGGTGAACATCATCTATTTTTAAATAAAAAGACGAACACACATCACCCGAATTATCAATGTCAGGTAGATGATTTAGATTCAGCTTTATTTACTATCGACCTAATTACCGAACAAGGTGAAGGAGCCAATGCACAGGTCGAGGTGTTTGAGGATTCGCACTTTCACAAATTTCAAAAAATTCATCACTACCTACAGGAATTTAATTTACAAGGTGATTGGTTTCATGCTTATCCAACATTAAGAAATCCTAGCATTGCTCGTAGACCTGGGACTAATCAGGTACTGAATGAAGAAACTGCCGAAGTAATGCAGATTTTTAATGGCTGCTTTGAAATCAGTATGCAAATGATGGTTCAGCATTTTGGGAAAAGACCTACAGAGTCTCTGAGGATGTCTAGATTAATGAATACTTCCTTAGAAATTATGGCTGTATTGCTGCGTCCACTGGCAATTTTGTTGATGACTTTGGAATCAGGAATACCAGGGAGAACTGCTGGCCCTTCTTTTGAGTTGTCACAACCTATCCAGTACATACCCTACGATAAAACAGCACAAAAGCTACTCGTTTATAAGTTTGAAAAGCTTTATGCAAAGGCTCAAAAATTAAAGGTTGTTCCAGATACGATTCAGGAGTTATTGCAGTTTTTTATCGGCTTTACTCAGAATATTGATTGAACGAAACGTACTTAGCGATCGCCCTAAAAATAGGAGTTGAAAATGGTTGTTGTAAATATCAAGAAGTTAACCAGAGAAGAAATTATCGAAAACGCACGACAAATAAGAGACGAAGTTGCTAAAGTAGCGATCGAAACTGAAAAACGAGGAAATATTTCGGACGAAATTGTGAAAAAGCTTTGTGAAGCAGGCTTTTTCAGCGCGATGACTCCCTCAGAGTTCGGTGGACATGAAATGCCTTTGGATGTTGTGTTTGATGTTTGCGATTATATTGCACAGGGATGTGTTTCCACAGCTTGGGTCACCTGCTTGGTGTCGGTACACAACTGGATGGTAGGATTATTTCCTTGGGAAGCTCAAAAAGAAGTTTTTGCAGATAATAATTACAATTTAGTTTCTGCCACTTTTAGTCCCAAAGGCAAAGCAATCAAAACACAGGATGGATATACTCTTAGTGGAAGGTGGCCTTTTATTACTGGAGTTAAACATGACTCTTGGGTAATTGTTGGAGGTATGTATTTACCTAATTCCACAGATGAGAAGCCTGTACCAAAAGTTTTTCTACTTCCACAAAAAGAAGTGGAAATATTAGATACTTGGTATGTTTCAGGAATGAAAGGAACCGGCAGCAACGATATTCAAATAAATGAGGTATTCGTTCCTGAGTACAGAGTAGCAAATCTCATCGATCTGCTAAACGGTAATTCTCCAGGTTCTAAAGTTTTAAAGAGTACTAATTTCCAATGGTGCGTTGCACCGGTTACTGCTTTATCAGGAACGGCTCCGGCTATTGGTGCAGCCAAAAGAGTCATCCAGATTTACAAAGATAAACTGCACAGTTTTTTAGACAAGAATGTAGAGGTCAGACAAACAGCTCTTGTCAGACTATCAGATATCATGGTCAGGTTGGAAACAATGGAACTGTTAATGCAAGACAGTATTAAGGATATGATGCTCAAAACTGAAACAGCATCCTTGACCTTGAATGACAGAGCCAAATACAGGGTGCAGTGTACATTAGCGGTGAAAGAATGTAAGTCGATTATCAATGAAGTCCTAGATGTGATGGGATCGCGATCGCATTATTTAACTGAAGAATTACAGCGTTTTGCACGAGATATTGCCATGATTTATTCCCATATTATGCTCGATTTTGATGGTGCTAACGAAGTCTATGGCAAGCTACAGCTGGGATTACCACATAACACTCCAATTATTTAGGTAGCCCAATAGTCTTTTTAAGGTGGTGAAACCCATTCTCATCAGGACTTACGCAAAAGATAACGAAAGTAGCGGTAATTTATGAATTACCGCTACGCAAGGATAAGCTTTTCGGTCAGATCTTGCGTAAGCCATGTCTCATTTTTGGCTTCATAACTTGTAAAACATCCTCTTAGGTCTACTGCAATGGCTCGTTTTCTTATAGGTACGATCCCCGCTTTTGGACACGTCAACCCAGCCTTGCCCATTGCTCGTAAGCTAGTAGAGCGCGGTCACCAAGTGTGGTGGTATACAGGGATTGGTTTTCAATCTCAGGTGGAACAGACTGGCGCTCGCCACGTTCCCATCCGTACAGGCATTGATTTCACTGTACCAGACACTATCCCTGAATCTTTAAAAGAAGAAGGGTTTTCTTTAAAGGGACTGGCACAGTTTAAGTTCTGCCTCAAGCACCTTTTTGTTGACTCAGCAGCAGCGCAGTTAAAAGACCTTACCGAAATATTGCAAAAGTTCCCAGCTGATGTTGTTTTATCCGATTTGTTTTTCTTGGGAGCCTCTTGGGTTCATAAAAAAGGAGGGCCGCCTTGGGCAACTTTAGGTACAACTGGGCTATTCTTCAGCAGTTGCGATACAGCTCCTTTTGGATTAGGAATGCAACCAGACGCTTCAGCACTCGGACGTTTTCGTAATTATTGGTTGAACAGGTTCCAGCAATTCCTCTTCAAAGATGTTACCGTCTATTTAGACCAAGTTCGAGGCAGCATCGGATTATCGCCTGACTATCAAAATTTTTTTGATGCTAGTTTATCGCCTTTTCTCTATTTACAGCAGACGGTTCCATCGTTTGAGTATCCTCGTAGTGACTTGCCCCCCCAAGTACATTTTATCGGAGCATCATTGCCAGAACAGCTCAATTCTTTTACTCCTCCCAGTTGGTGGGACGAGTTGAACAGTGGTAAAGTAGTTGTCCACGTTACACAGGGTACAGTATCAACCGAGGCAGATGATTTAATTGTTCCTACAATCAAGGCGTTTGCCAACGACGAAGATGTACTCGTTGTGGCAACAACAGGTGGTAAGGCGATTGATAGTTTTAATATCGATCCGATGCCAACAAACGTCAGGCTGGAGCAGTTTATTCCTCATGAGCATCTCATGCCTCACGTTGATGTCATGGTGACCAACGGTGGGCCTCATGGTGTACATATGGCTCTTGCCAACGGTGTACCACTGGTTGCCGCGGGTCAAACTGAGGATAAACCAGAAATCTGCGCTCGGATTGAGTGGGCTGGGGTGGGTGTGAACCTGAAAACCAAAAAACCTCACCCAACCCAACTAAAAAATGCTGTTCAGAAAATTCTAGCATCACCCCATTATCGGCAGAAAGCTCAACTTTTGAAAGCTGACATCGCTCGTTACGACGCACCTACTGAAGCTGCTGTACTACTCGAACAGTTAGCGTCAACAAAACAGCCCGTTTTCAAGAAAACTTCAGTTCATACTTAACGTTTCAAATTTCATTCTCTCTACTTTGCGTTTTATATTCCAAGGCTTGTTTAAGGAAGGAGCACTACTGATGACTACGACTTTGGTAAGTATTCCGCGCATTCCACCAGAACCAAAGGGACATTTTATCATCGGTCATATCCCTGAGTTTCAACGCGATCCGCTTGGCTTCCTAAGCAGTTGTGCTCGCAAGTATGGAGATTTGGTTCGCCTCCGATTCGGCTTGCAACCAGTTTATTTACTCAACCATCCTGGCTACATTGAGGAAGTACTGACTAACAAGAGCAGCCACTTTCAGAAACCTCGGATCATGCGAGGAATCCTCTTAGGCAACGGGCTGCTTACAAGTGAAAAAGCCTTTTGGCACCGTCAGCGTCGCCTGACACAACCAGCCTTCCATCGCGATCGCATTGCTGCTTATGGAGATGTGATGGTTGCCTATACCAACCGAATGCTCGCTACGTGGCAACATGGTGAAACTTATGATGTTCAACAGGAAATTTCGCACCTCACTTTGACTATTGTGGCGAAGACGCTCTTTGACGTTGATGTAGCCAGCGAAACCGAAAAGATAGTTGACACCATGAAAGTGCTGGTGGAAAGCTTTAACGCGCGGGCAACCACTTTGTTCATGTTGCCAGAACGCATTCCCACACCTGGCAACTTGCGCTATCTACGGTCAGTTCGGCGTTTGGACAAAATTGTCTATAGCTTCATCAAACAGCGCAGAGCTAGTAACGAAGATGCTGGTGACTTACTGTCTATGCTGTTACACGCAGAGAGTGAAGATGGTAGTCAAATGACTGACCAACAATTACGCGATGAGGTAATGACACTGTTCATTGCTGGTTATGAAACAACTGCTAATGCGCTGTCGTGGACATGGATGCTGCTATCACAGCATCCAGAAGTAGAAACCAAATTGATAGAGGAACTACAGACAGTATTAGGTGGACGAACTCCTACAGTTTCGGATCTTCCCCAGTTGCCTTACGCAGAGATGGTTATCTTGGAATCTATGCGGCTGTATCCACCCATTTGGAGCATAGCTCGTGAGGTCGTGCAAGAGTGCGAAATCGGAGGATATGTTTTGCCCGCTAACACCACTGTGTTCATGAGTCAGTGGGTGATGCACCGAGACCCACGATTTTTTGATCATCCAGATGTATTCAATCCCGACCGTTGGACAGACGACCTAGCTAAACGGCTACCCACCTTTGCCTATTTCCCCTTCGGAGGCGGATCACGAGTTTGCATTGGTAAACGCTTTGCGATGATGGAGATGGTATTGCTACTAGCAACAATTGCCCAAAAGTTTCGGCTGACGATGGTTCCAGGACATCCAATTGCCTTTCCACCTGCGGCTTTACTGCGTCCTATGTATGGACTCAAAATGTCGCTAACTAAACGTTAGGCGATAAACGAATATCGCCAAAAGTGGAAGTTGTCTAGCCTACTCTAGCCTACGAACAGCCCGGAGTGGCAGCACGTCTGGCTTGGAAAGGTATTGCAGAGGTAATACCTTATTCTCGCTTGAGCGTCTCCAAGCTACAAACTGCCATCCAGCGGATACTAACTCAAGACTCTTACAAGAAAAATGCATTGAACTTAGGTATTTCATATTCTGATTCAGCAACGCCCTTATTCCTACCCTTCGGGAAGCCACTTCGTGTCTACGTGTCCTTTGCGCCCTTTGTGGTTCGTTCTTTCTTTTGAGTAAGTTCTGTCCTTAACTGAACCGTATTGTGTCTAAATCAAGCAATTTAGGAGAAAAAATGTATGTCTCAAACAGCCAGTTCCAATCAAAACAATGCTCTGGAACTTTTTGACAAACTAATACAGCTACTGAGTGGTATGTATGTAAGTCAAGCAATTTATGTAGCAGCTAAACTTGGTGTTGCTGATTTACTTAAAGATGGTGCAAAAAGCAGTGACGACCTAGCAAAATCTACTGAAGTTGATGCTCAATTTTTGTATCGATTATTGCGTGCTTTAGCAACTGTCAACATATTTATTGAAGTAGGCGATCGCTACTTTGAACTGACACCACTGGCAATATGTCTTCAGAAAGATGCTCCTGGTTCAATGCGTTCTATGGCACTAGCAATGGGTGAGGATTGGAACTGGCAATGCTTAGGAAATTTGTTCAATGCTATTAAGACAGGTGTTCCTGCATTTGAGCATCAGTTTGGGATGAGTATGTTTGACTATTTTGTTGAACATCCTGAACTTGGCAGGAACTATTATGAAGCAATGACTCATCATTCTGCAATCATTAACGATGCCATCTTAGATGCCTATGATTTTTCCTCGATTTCTAAGTTAGTTGATGTTGCTGGCGGATATGGAACTTTACTTGCTGCTATCCTCAAGGCCAATCCCAATCTAACCGGCATTCTCTTCGACTTGCCAACTGTAATCGAACGCGCCAAGAAAACCGATTATTTGCAAAAAGAAGAACTGACAGGACGCTATCAACTAGTAGGCGGAGACTTTTTTAAATCTGTGCCAGGCGGGGGGGACACTTATATTCTGAAATCAACTATTCATAATTGGGATGATAATCGCGCCAATCAGATTCTTCAGAACTGCTACCACGCAATGCCAACAAATGGAAAGCTGCTGGTGATTGACCCAGTAGTTCCCCCTGGAAATGAGCGATATTTTAGTGTTAAGTTAATGGATTTGCAAATGCTGATAGGGACAAATGGCGGACGCGAACGCACTGCCGATGAGTTTCAAAAACTATTTACTGAGGCAGGCTTTCATCTCACAAAAATTATATCAACTAAGTCATCATGCAGCATCATTGAAGGCGTTAAAATATGAGGCATTTTCAATGTTAAATTCATCCTCTTTGCTCAATGACCAAGCAGAATGCTATGGCAATGCAAATGAAGAGAATACCAAGCGATTAAGTAGTAAAAATTTGAGTGAGTACGTGGCTCATCTTCAGCTTCATATGGCGTTACAAGCTCGGAATTTGGTTCCCCATCTTAACCAAACGACGGTAACTAGCCGCGAACAATTGCTCCATCAAACCCAAGCAAATTTTGAAAAACTAGTTTCTCGTCAAGCACTTGAATAACAACTGACAAGCGGCTCGTACAAAAGGCTAATGTTGAAAAGAGATAAAATTATCTCTGTTAATCTTAATGGTGTAGTTTTTTAAATTTCTATTTTTTAGAAATCTATCTAATATAGCGTTTCCTAAGCAACTGAGGTACACCCAAATCTTGTTTAATAAGGTTAGTAGCTTTGAAAACATACCTCACCAGGATGGGAACCGCTATAAAAAGACTTTTAATAAAATATAGGAATTTAATTTAATTTTTAGACTTACTCATAGAGTAGGGGGCAGAAAACTCTTAACAGTTTATAAAGGAGATACAGTTGTACAGAATTTTTTCATAAATTTAATAGGAACTCTAGAGCTTTCTTTAGATATTCTTGAGGAATAATCATCATGAGAAATTTTTATGTGGCTAGTGCATTTTTGACAGTTAAAGATTATCAAGTTTGGGCAGTATTTGACTGGAATCAAAATAAAACCCAGGTTATTGACAAAAAAAAATTGCTAATCATTCTAGAAATTTTTATTCATGAAAAATCTTTAGAAGCAGCATATCAACACTTTCAAGAAATTAATTATTTACCTGTTTCTCAGAGTGTATTACAAAAATGTAGAGAAATATACAAAAAATCAGGTGATTTCATCGTTGCAGTTGCTAACAAAACATTGAAGGTTGTTGAGCAAGGATTTATTAATATTTTAAATCCAGAAAAACAATACGATTTAGATACAATTAGTAAAGAGACTTGCCAAGTAATGCGTTGTCTATTTGCTCAAGAAACTTTTGCAGCAGATGAAGAAATTAGCAGTTTTGAAGCTTTTAACCAATCAGTAGAATATCTTGCAACGCTCGGTCTGCTCTCCCCAGCTGTAAATACTTTAGAATGGGGTGATTTGAGGCGGAATTCTCCTTTATGTCCTGTGTTCGGATTTACCAGAGGAACTCCTATTGATCGATATTATTTAGGTCAATTTATTAGAGAGATTCGACACCAAGTTGCAGGAACCGTGTTGGAACTGGGGGGAATCGTGGAAAATCGAGAACTTTATCAATTTTCTCATGTCACAGAATATCAAACTTTGGATGTAGCACCCAGACCAGGAGTTACCCAGGTAGGAGATGTTCACGACTTAGCGGCGATCGCGCCAGAATCTCTAGACGCAATAGTAGTTTTTAATGTGTTGGAACACTGTCATAATCCTTGGGTAGTTATCCACAATATTTACAGTTGGTTGAAAGTGGGTGGCCAATGTTTTTGCTTGGTTCCGAGCGCCCAAAGATTGCATGATATGCCTGGAGATTATTGGCGACCACTTCCAGATGGAATGAAACAGTTATTTCAAGATTTTTCCCAACAAAAGTTATATGTTTACGGCAATCCTTTAACAGTTGTAGCTAGTTTTATGGCAATTTCAGCAGAAGAATTATTGTCTCATGAGCTAGATAATTTTCATCCAGATTACCCAGTGGTAACTTGTATGGTTGCAAGGAAGTAATCCTTACAATTCCACTTCTACCATCGGTTAAGCCGAGAACCACATCAAGCTAATTATCATTTGAACGGGAATTTAAACCATGATTGTAGTCATCAAGCCTGGTACTCTTACCTTAGAAATTGAACGAACTTGTCAAGAATTACGTAGCTGGAATGTCATACCAGAACCAATTGTTGGCAAACACCAAGTTGCAATTGGTTTAATAGGTGATACAGCTGCTCTCAATCCTCAACAAATCCAACAACTAAGTCCTTTTATTGAGAAAGTTATCCGGGTAAATAAGCCTTATAAACGAGCGAGTCTAGAATTTCGTCATGGAGAGCCGAGTTCGGTAATTGTATCAACGCCTAATGGATTGGTAACATTTGGTCAAAATTATCCGATAGTTTCCATCGCTGGGCCATGCTCAGTAGAAAATGAAGAAATGATTGTGGAGACAGCTCAACTCGTCAAAGCGGCTGGTGCTAAGTTTTTGCGAGGAGGAGCCTATAAGCCCCGAACCTCTCCTTATGCTTTCCAAGGACACGGTGCGCCAGCTTTAGACTTGCTGGCAACAGCACGTCAGGCTACAGGTTTGGGTATTGTAACTGAAGTCATGGATACAGCTGATCTTGAGAAAGTGGCAGAGGTTGCAGACATTATCCAAATCGGTGCCCGCAATATGCAAAATTTTTCATTGTTGAAACGAGTAGGGGCAATAAATAAGCCAGTTGTGCTGAAGCGAGGTCTGTCCGCAACAATTGAAGAGTGGTTGATGGCGGCTGAGTACATTCTGGCAGCAGGTAACCCAAACGTGATTCTGTGCGAACGGGGGATTCGCACCTTTGATCGACAATATACGCGTAATACACTCGATCTTACTGCTGTACCTGTTCTGCGATCGCTAACTCATTTACCGATTATGGTCGATCCTAGCCACGGTACGGGTCTGGCAGAGTACGTCCCAACAATGGCTAAAGCGGCGATCGTTGCTGGAGCAGATTCCCTGATGATTGAGGTTCACCCAAATCCGAAAAAGGCTCTTTCTGATGGTTCTCAGTCCCTCTCCTTGCAGCAATATGAGGAATTTATGAAACAGATAGCTATTATCGGTCAAGCTGTTTGTCGTTGGCCTCAAGAATATCCTTTATCAACAGTACCTTTAGGCTCGCACAGACAGTTAAGCACAAGCAGTTCAGCAAATCCATAGTTGGATTGTATGTTCCAATCTCATCAACTAAATCGCTCGCATTTATATTTTGCAAATGACTTTGTGAGCAAATCACCCCTGTAAAAATTTCTTTAAAGCAGTTGGAGACAAATTGCTAATGAATTTTGATAGTCATTGCTACATAACTAAAGGTGGAGTTTGTGTATCTCGCACTGTAACAGAGACTTCGATGGCAACAGCTATTGAAGAGGTTTTGTTACATATTGATACTCAGCGTGGAGGATTACTTGCAAGCAGTTACGAATATCCAGGACGATACAAGAGATGGGCGATCGGCTTTATTAATCCACCCCTAGAACTGGTTACTTGTGAGAACTCTTTCACACTCACAGCACATAACGAGCGGGGTATGATGCTGTTAACTTATTTAGCAGAGCGTTTATACAAGCAACCGCAACTTCAGGCACTCAATTGGCAGGAGGGTAGTATAACTGGCTCTGTCCGGCCAAAAGAACGTTTCTTTTCTGAAGAAGAACGAAGCAAACAACCATCTGTGTTTAGTGTTGTTCGTGAAATTCTACATACTTTCGAGAGTTCTGAAGATAACCACCTGGGACTGTACGGTGCATTTGGCTACGACTTAGTTTTTCAGTTTGAGCCAATGCCAAAGCTGCTCCCACGTTCTACAGAACAGCGAGATTTGTTGTTATATTTACCTGATGAACTAGTAATTGTTGACTACTATCTGCAACGTGCAATTCGTGTGCAGTATGAATTCGAGACTGAGCATGGTAGCACTAGGGGTTTATCCAATAGCTGTGAAAAGATTAATTACAAAGGTAAACGTCGTACCCCTACTCAAGCGTCTGACCATGCAACTGATGAGTATACTCTTCAAGTTGAGAAAGCACTCGATTACTTCCGTCGGGGCGATTTATTTGAGGTTGTTCCCAGTCAAAGCTTCTTTAAAGCCTGCGAAAAATCTCCAGCAGAACTGTTCCGAACCCTACAGCAGATTAATCCCAGTCCCTATGGATTCATCTTTAATTTGGGTGGAGAGTATCTTATTGGTGCATCCCCAGAAATGTTTGTCAGGGTAGAAGGTAAACGCGTTGAAACTTGCCCAATTAGTGGTACGATTAGGCGAGGAAAAGATGCGATCGATGATGCCACTCAAATCCTTCAGCTTCTTAACTCACGCAAGGATGAAGCTGAGTTAACCATGTGTACTGATGTTGACCGCAACGATAAATCCCGGATTTGTGAGCCTGGGTCAGTACGAGTGATTGGTCGCCGCCAAATTGAGTTGTACAGTCATCTAATCCATACCGTAGACCATGTTGAAGGCTTACTGCGACCTGAGTTTGATGCTTTGGATGCATTTCTTACCCATCTTTGGGCAGTCACAGTCACAGGAGCACCAAAACGGGCAGCAATACAGTTTATCGAACAGCACGAGCGTAGCCCTCGGCGTTGGTATGGTGGAGCGGTTGGGTACTTAACCTTCAAAGGTCACCTAAACACGGGTTTAATTCTACGGACTATCCAGCTTGTGGACACGATCGCAGAAGTAAGAGTGGGTGCGACAGTTCTTTATGACTCAATTCCAGAAGCCGAAGCCCAGGAAACTATTACCAAAGCTGCTGCCCTCCTTCAAACACTTTATCAGGCGAAGCAGACGAGTACTGATGTCTCAAGCAACTCAAATTTTGACCATCATCAAGCTAGCACTCAACCAGGCAAGCATGTCTTACTCATTGACTATGAAGACTCATTTGTTCACACACTAGCAAACTACATCCGTCAAACTGGTGCTACAGTCACAACACTGCGTCATGGTTTTTCGGAATCAGTCTTTGATGCAGAATCTCCAGATCTTGTGGTTCTATCTCCAGGGCCAGGAAAACCAAGTGACTTTCATGTGGCAGAAACGATTACAGTTTGCACAAGACGGCAAATCCCCATTTTTGGTGTGTGTTTGGGATTACAGTCAATTGTTGAAGCTTTCGGGGGTGAGTTGGGAGTTCTCAGCTATCCCCAACACGGAAAAATATCTCGTGTTTGTGTTGTGGCTTCCGACTCTGCCGTTTTTAAAGACTTGCCGCGATCGTTCGAGGTTGGCAGATATCACTCGTTGTTTGCTCGACCTGAAAACATGCCTAAAGAACTCAAAGTTACAGCCATTTCGGATGATGGCGTGATTATGGGTATCGAGCATCAGACATTACCAATTGCCGCCGTTCAGTTTCATCCAGAATCAATTATGAGTCTGGCTGGAGAAGTTGGTCTAGCGATTATTAAGAACGTCATCCTTGCATACGCCAAAACTAGCCCGGCTCAGTTCTCCTATATAAATAAACTTTCTCCTTTCATGGAAACTAGCCATGAACAGACATCGATTAGATTGACTACAGCCGATACGACAAAAGCTGGACACCATTGAAATTCATCATCCCAAGCTAACGCAATTTTTTTGCTTCGTAAGCCTAGTTTCCTATCAGTTTGAACACGACATCAGGCTGTCCAGTACTAAACGCTTAACTCCACTTTTTCACTTTAACTGCCAAAAATTTCCAATCAAAATCTAGGAGAGACATCATGGATTCAAATAACAAGATTCAAAACATCATCATTGTAGGTGGTGGTACAACCGGCTGGATGGCAGCATCCTATCTGACAAAAACATTGCAAGGAAGCGTTAATATCACCCTTATTGAGTCGGATCGAATTCCCACAGTAGGTGTAGGAGAAGCAACCGTACCGAGTATACGAACGGATTTCTTTGATTTTCTGGGGCTTTCAGAATCCGAATGGATGCCAGAATGTACGGCGACATTTAAGATAGGTATTAAGTACGTTAATTGGGCTTATCCGCCTTCCGTAACCAAAAACAATACATTTTTTCACATCTTTGGGGAAGCCAAAGAATGTGATGGTGTTCCACTGACGCATTACTGGCTGAAAAAACGGCTCAATGGATATGAACGTCCGATGGCCCATAGCTGTTACCCAAGCCAAAGACTGTGCGAAAAATACAAATCTCCTAAATTTCTGGATGGACGTGCAAGCGTTGACTATGCATACCATTTCGATGCAGGCTTAGTTGCCCAGTACTTAACTAAGTGGGCGACTAAACGAGGGGTGGTGCGCGTAATTGATCAGGTAGTTGATGTCGCCCTAGACGATACAGGTGCCATTAGCTGTTTGAAAACCCAAAAAGGCAATACTTACACCGCAGATTTATATTTGGACTGCTCAGGTTTCCGAGGTCTGTTGATTAATGAAGCGCTTAAAGAGCCTTTCTTGCCCTATTCAGATAATCTCTTGTGCGATAGCGCTGTGGCTACAGCGCTATCGACGGACGACAATGATGATAATTTTAGACCCTACACAACAGCAACCGCCCTCAGTTCTGGTTGGGTATGGGAGATTCCACAGTACGGGCGATTGGGTACAGGCTATGTCTATTCCCAAAACTTCATTTCTCCAGAACAAGCTGAACAAGAATTTAGAGGATTTCACGGTATTAAAGACAAAGATGTTCCAATCAAGCACCTCAAAATGAGAGTGGGCAGAACTAAGCGAGCTTGGGTGAAGAACTGCGTTAGTCTCGGACTCTCTAGTGGGTTTATTGAACCGCTAGAGTCAACAGGGATTTACTTTATTTACGCGGCTCTCAAGCAATTAATTAGGTACTTCCCTGACAAGAGTATGAACCCTGCTTTGAGGAACAAGTTCAATGAAAGAATCGCTTACATGATTGATGATGTTAGGGATTTTATAGTCCTGCACTACTGCACCACCTCTCGTGAGGACACACCATTCTGGAAGGCAAATAAGTTCGACCTCAAAATCCCTGAATCGTTGCAGACCCTCTTAGACATCTATCGGGCTGGAGCTCCTATTAACACTCCTTACACAGACGAGTATGGGTATAACCGGAACTTTGATGCTGGTTTTGACAGGTTCTGGACTAATAGTAATTACTTGGCAATTTTAGCGGGAGTAAACTACTTGCCCGATTCAGTTTTGCCTATCTTAAACCATAAACCAGACTCGATAGAAAAGGCAGAAATAACTTTCAAGTCTGTGCAGGCTACCACAGAAAACCTCTTAAAAGAGTTGCCTTCGCATTATGCCTATATCAAAAATTTGCATAAAGGAGATGAACTGATGGTTGAACAATATCGTCAACTTGAGCCAAGCTTGACGCGATAAAAGGGACTGAGGGCTAGGTACTGGGAATTAGGGAAGAGTTTTCTCACTAACCAATACCTACTCCTCAATAGAAAGAATATTTATCCTGGAAACTTTTGAACCATCTATCATGTTAGGAAGCTTAACTTCATTTTTAACTCCAACCGCTGTTGCTCTTGGTAACTTTGATGGTTTGCATCGCGGACATCAAAAGGTAATTGAATCGATTTTGAATTCTCAAAACTTTTATCCTACAGTTGTCACATTCAATCCTCATCCTCGTGAGTTTTTTAGCGGAAAACGCTGTCCTTTACTGACACCTGTGAATGAGAAAGTGCAACAACTGCGATCATTTGGGGTAAAACAGATGGTGTCACTACCGTTTAATCGAGAACTAGCAGCTTTAAGTCCCCAGCAGTTTGTCGAAAAAATTCTTGTACAAGATTTGCAAGCCCAACAAGTTAGTGTCGGACACGACTTTCGCTTTGGACATCAGCGTAGCGGAACCGCTGTTGATTTGCAAGCGATCGCAGCCACCTTTGGCATCCCTGTTACTATCGTTTCTCCACACACTCATGAAGGCGAACGCATCAGCAGCACATCCATCCGCAAAGCCATAGAGCAAGGCGAACTCCAACGCGCTAAAGCCCTATTAGGGAGTTGTTACACCCTTACAGGCTCTGTTGTTCGAGGTGAGCAGATGGGTCAAACCATAGGTTTGCCTACCGCTAATCTCCAGTTACCAAAAGAAAAGCTCTTGCCAAGACACGGTGTCTATGCTGTAAGAGTTTTTATTGAAGATGAGAGGGAAACAGAGTGGAACAGTGGGAGAGTAAAAGCGCTCACTGATGAATCCTCCGTGCCTCTTGCCTACAAAGGCGTCATGAATATTGGTTATTGCCTGACAGTAAATGGGGAGCGTTCACATGTAAAAGTACACTTGTTAGATTGGTCTGGAAATTTATATGGAAAGACCCTAATTATACAGCTAGAAAAGTTTTTGCGACCTCAACAAGAATTTGTATCCCTAGAAGCTCTAAAAGCACAGATTCAAGCTGATTGCACCATAGCCAGAACTGTTCTCGCAGACTTGTCAGAACTGGGTTCTCGACTGGAAAGACCAGCAACTATTTCAGTAGCTTAATGGCATTTGCTCCTGCCATGAAAATTTTTCAACTATCAAAAAAGTTTCCGGTTCGCAAGTAATCTCAATTTTCAATTTTATTCAGAGGAATGCTAATGATAACTACAATTGCCGTCACCAACAATGTTGCTACCTTTATCAATATTTTCACAATTGAAGCAACAAAACAACAAGCACTGATAGATCATTTAAAGATTCATACAGAAACTATCAGAAAGCAACCGGGTTTTATCACAGCCAATTTCCATCGCAGCTTGGATGGCACCAGAGTCATCAACTATGTGCAATGGACTAGTATTGAGGCGAGTAAAGCAATCCACCAGAATCCAGACATCTCTGCTGCTTTTGCCACTTATCAAGACCTTGGTGTGAGCATGGATCTTCGCTATTACGAAGTGGTTCTTACACGCGGACAACCGATAAAAATTGAAGCGCACAACAACCTGATTACTCAAATTGATGTCTTGTATGTAGCACCAGAGAATCAACAGTCGTTACTACAAAAACTAACACAGGTTATCGATCCCGCGATCGCTAAACAAACAGGCAATCTTTCAACCGCCTGGATTCGTAGTCTTGATGGCAACCGGATTATTAACTACTCCCAATGGAGTAGTAAAGATACTTACGATGCTGCAATGTCAAACCTGAATCGGAATGCTGATAGTGAAGAACAAACAGCTATTAAAGATGTGGTTCAGCAGTTAGATTCTCATCTTTATCAGATTGATTTCATCGCAGATGCAGACGGCTTACTGACTTGACCTGATCTGGGTCTACTCAAAAAAGCTCAGACTATAATATCGTACTTGTAGCAAACTTAAACTCCAGTTTACAAGTGCAGCTCATTGTGTAAAGATTGGGCTGACTGGTTGGCAACAGGATTAATCACCTCAACTCGATCAAATTATGCAGCGTCAAGCTCAGAAATAAACGAGTATGCAAAAGTTATGTGTAGCTGCTGTAGGAACAGCATTGATAGCTCTGGAAAGTTTAAGTATGGCTCCGGCTACTGCGGCCCTCTTAACCTTCAGCTTTTCCACCGAAAGCGGTGGCACAGGTTCCTTTACCTTGGATACGGAAACTGTTCGTGCTTCTGAGCCAGCTGTCTTTGGGGCTGGGTTTACAGGGATTTTATACCCTAATGCTGTTTCTAACTTGTCTTTGTCAGCATCGTATACAAGTTTGAGAAAAGTTACTGCTGACTGGGTTGTTGCTCCATTTTTTACTTCTGATCTTCTTGTCCTTCCTGAGAGTATGGGTGTTCTGAGCGGTGCTGTTTATCCAAGTGGATGTTCCAATGGTACTAGCGTCGGCTGTTCAGTCACTGTTGGTGTAATTTACTCAGGCAATGCTTCAGAACTTTCTCCTAACCCAGATTCCTACCCTATAGTTCTTGCTGTCGAGTTGTTTGAACCCACAACTCAACAGCTGCTCATCCGCGAATCGATTACTAAATTTCAAGTTGTTCCTGAGTCGAATTCTAACTTGAGTATATTAGCTTTTGGGATTGGGGGGATAAGTTTACTACTGAAACGCAAGCTGAAAGAAAAACTGCTCACCGCAAAAGAATGAGACTTCTGAAAATAGCTTGCAGTAGATTTTTCAAGCAAAAGCAACAACTCAAGCACTAGCAAAGTTTGCTTGAGTAAAAAGGGCTGTGAGTCGCAATGGATACTGTTGACGAACCATCAGATGCCAATGTTGTTTGGAAACCTAGTACTATGCAGTTTATGAGTTACTCAGTCGCTACTACTGACCTCTATCCGCGTCACATTCTCAAAGAGATTGTGTGGCATAAAAAGCAAGAAGTTGCACAAATGCGGCAAGAATTGCCCCTAGCTTCTTTGCAACAACAGTTATCTGCTGCTCCTTTGCCACGAAATTTTCTGAGTGCTTTGCAGCAGAGTCCTCATGTACCAACCTTAATTGCAGAGGTCAAGAAAGCCTCCCCTTCTCGCGGAGTACTTCGATCTGACTTTGACCCAGTGGCTATAGCCCAGGCTTATGAACGAGGCGGAGCAGCTTGTCTCTCAGTTCTCACTGACTCTGAGTACTTCCAGGGTAGTTTTGACAACTTGCGTGCCATCAGACAGAAGGTGACATTACCGCTACTGTGTAAAGAGTTTGCGATCGACATCTACCAAATCTACTATGCACGGGTAGCAGGCGCAGATGCTTTACTGCTGATAGCTGCCATCCTCACAGATGAAGAAATCCAAGACTTTGTGCGAGTCATCCATGATTTGGGGATGAAAGCTTTGGTAGAAGTTCATACCTTGGCTGAACTAGATCGAGTCTTGAAACTGGACGACATCCGTTTAGTTGGAATTAACAATCGCAATTTAGAAGATTTTACGGTGGATCTCAAAACCACGCAACAACTCTTGGAGTTGCGACGTTCACAGTTGCAAAGCTTCGGCATTACTATAGTGAGTGAATCTGGCTTATATACATCGGCTGATTTATCACTTGTAGCCCAAGCAGGTGTACGTGCAGTTTTGGTAGGAGAGTCATTAGTTAAACAAGCCGATTTAGAGCAAGCTGTACGAACTCTACTCAGCACCAAGCCTGAACGACAAGAAGTCGCGGCTAAAGAAACGAAGTCCATGCAGGCGGACTTCGGAAAATCAAGGGTTTTGTAGCCTGCGTACTGCTTCGCAGAACCAGGCTTTGTTCGTGTAGCCAAGCTACTGCATTAACTGAACCGTATTGATTTATAAGGCAATGATTGAGTTAAGCCTTTTCTCTTTCCCTATAAGGTAGATTAAGCCCATGACTTCAATTTCCCAATGCTTCCAATCTTTAAGAAATCGCAACCAGTGCGCTCTCATTCCCTTCATAACAGCTGGAGACCCTGACTTAGAAACCACAAAAGAGGCTTTACAAGTATTAGATCGCAATGGAGCTGACTTTATTGAATTAGGTGTTCCCTATTCCGATCCGTTAGCAGATGGCCCTGTGATTCAAGCCGCAGCCACGAGAGCATTGCAAAAAGGAACTAAGTTAGAAGCTGTACTGGAGATGGTGGCAGATGTCAGTCCCAGCCTACAAGCGCCTGTGATTTTGTTTACTTACTACAATCCAATTTTATATCGGGGTATTAGGTTATTTTTAGCACAACTTGCCAACGCTGGGGTACAAGGGTTGGTAGTACCAGACTTGCCTTTAGAAGAGGCAGAAGAGCTGATAAATACAGCAGCCGAATTTGGGATAGAAGTTATTTTGCTGGTAACTCCTACAAGTTCCAAACAGAGAATTGAGGCTATTACTAAGTCTTCTCAGGGGTTTATTTATCTAGTCAGTGTCACAGGCGTTACAGGTATGCGCTCCCAGTTGCAAGACCACGTGAAAACTTTGTTGGTGGAGATGCGGAATGTGACCAATAAACCAATTGGCGTAGGCTTTGGCATCTCTGGAGCAGAACAGGCTCGTCAGGTTAAAGATTGGGGTGCTGATGCCGTAATTGTTGGTAGTGCCTTTGTCAAGCGTTTAGCAGATGATGAGTCAAATGCAGGACTGCAAGCGATTGCAGAACTTTGCCAAGAAATCAAAGCAGCGATCGCTCCTGCATCTCTTCTAACGGTAGGTTCAGTTTAAATTATCACTAATATCGTTTGACTTTAAGGTTGTCCGAATGGCAAGCAAAGGAAGCCAGAGTCACTCAAAATGCCTGCCCTTGAAAGCTGGGGACACATCCCTGTTTACATCCCCGTGTAATATAGCGGGAATTCATCTGAGTAAGAACCGTTATAGCATCCCTGCATCATCTTGTTAACTATTAGCAATAAGGACTTTAAGCAGTGGTAAACATCCCAGATATCAATACCTATGTTGCGCCTGGTTTTATCGGCCCTGATTCTTTGGGAAGATTTGGACGCTTCGGCGGTAAGTATGTCCCTGAAACCTTAATGCCTGCATTAAGCGAGCTAGAAACAGCATTCGAGCAATACCGCAATGACCCAAGCTTTCAACAAGAGTTACAAAATTTACTGCGGGACTATGTGGGACGCCCTAATCCTTTGTATTTTGCTGAACGCCTGACAGCACACTACGCTAGACCTGATGGCACAGGTTCGCAAATTTACTTAAAGCGGGAGGATTTAAACCATACAGGTGCTCACAAAATCAACAACGCTTTAGGTCAGGTATTGCTGGCAAAGCGCATGGGTAAGCAGCGGATCATTGCGGAAACTGGAGCAGGTCAGCATGGAGTAGCGACAGCAACTGTGTGCGCTCGTTTTGGATTGCAGTGCGTGATTTACATGGGCATCCACGATATGCAACGGCAAGCTCTCAACGTATTCCGGATGCGGCTGATGGGAGCAGAGGTGCGTCCAGTAGAGGCTGGAAGCGGAACACTTAAGGATGCCACTTCCGAGGCTATTCGGGACTGGGTGACTAACGTGGTTTCAACACATTACATCTTAGGTTCCGTTGCGGGGCCGCATCCTTACCCAATGTTAGTACGCGAATTCCACGCTATCATCGGCAAAGAAACGCGTACTCAGTGTCAACAGAAGTGGGGAGGACTACCAGATATTGTCTTGGCTTGTGTGGGGGGTGGTTCCAATGCGATTGGACTGTTCCATGAGTTTGTGGGTGAAGCATCTGTACGCCTAATTGGAGTTGAGGCGGCAGGTGAAGGTGTTGACACCCAGAAGCACGCAGCAACTCTGACACAGGGGCGAATCGGGGTATTGCACGGTGCAATGAGCTACGTATTGCAAGACGATGATGGTCAGATTGTCGAAGCACATTCGATTAGTGCAGGTTTGGATTATCCTGGGGTAGGCCCAGAACACAGCTATCTGAAAGATACGTGTCGCGCCGAGTATTACAGCGTTACCGATTCTGAAGCTTTGGCTGCGTTTGTGCGTCTGTCTCAATTAGAAGGGATTATTCCTGCTTTAGAAACCTCTCATGCGATCGCCTATCTAGAAAAGTTATGTCCGCAACTAGATGGCAGCCCACGAATTGTGATCAACTGCTCTGGTAGAGGCGATAAGGACGTGCAAACAGTTGCTAAAGTCCTTAATCCTTAGTCCGTGCATAATTATTAACTTTTAAGCAAATGACAGTTGTAACTCAGACGCCGATTGACAATATCGCCGTCACCTGCGAATCCATCGATTTGCCTGCTTTGTTAAAACAATTACTAGATAAGCGATCGCTCTCGGTTGAACAAGCAGCAGAGCTAATGCATGGTTGGCTCGCAGATACGATTTCTCCAGCGCTATCCGGAGCGATTTTAGCGGCAATTCAAGCCAAAGGAGTTTCCACAGAAGAATTGGTTGGCATGGCTAGTGTCTTGTATTCTCAATCTCAGGGGACTGGGGAGCGGGGATTAGGGATTGGGCAAGAAGCAATAAAGGGGGAATTTTCGCTATCCTCTACCTCTTCCCAGTCCCCAGCCCCCCTGATTGACACCTGCGGAACCGGAGGAGATGGAGCCTCCACCTTCAATATTTCCACTGCTGTCGCCTTCGTTGCGGCAGTAGCAGGGCTAAAAGTTGCAAAGCATGGTAATCGTTCAGCATCTAGCAAGACTGGCTCCGCTGATGTGTTGGAAGCTTTGGGGATAAATCTCAACGCCAATCCTGAGAAAGTCAAGTCGGCGGTTCATGAGGTCGGTATTACCTTTTTGTTTGCTCCTGGATGGCATCCAGCACTAAAAACAGTAACTGCTTTACGAAAAACTTTGAGAGTACGAACTATTTTTAACTTGCTGGGCCCTTTAGTCAATCCCATGCAACCAACGGGGCAAATCATTGGTGTGTATGATCCAGCACTCACACAAACAATTGCTCAAGCTTTATCGCAATTGGGAACTCGTCGTGCTATTGTGGTGTATGGACGCGAAAAGTTAGATGAAGCTGGATTAGCAGACTTAAATGATGTGGCTGTACTCAAAGACCAGAAAGTACACCTAACTGTACTAAATCCTCAGGAACTCGGTTTAACTCCTGCACCTACAGCAGCGCTACATAGCAAAGAAATTCACGAAAACGCTGAAATCCTCAAAGCCATCCTGAAAGGTCAAGGTACGCAAGCGCAACAAGATGTCGTGGCGTTAAATGCAGCACTAGCACTTTATGTCGGTGAAGCACTTGATCAGACGACCAACATTACAGAAGCTTGTGTGAAAGGAATTGCTATTGCCAAGGAAGTTATGCAAAGTGGGGAAGCTTGGAAAAAGCTGGAACAGCTTGCTGAATTTCTGCGGTAATTAATCACTAACTCGATTCCTATTAAACTCTTGCTGAAAGAGGTGTACCATTGACATACTCTAAAAACCAACGAGCTATCCTGACTCGCCGCAGCTTTGTTCGGCTTGCAGGACTGACCACAGGCGGAATAGCTGTTGTTGGAGGTTACCATGCTTTGTTTGGTCAGTCTGGAGAGCGGGCAAAAGAATCTGGACTTGCTTTACGCGAACCAGAATTGTTGCGTGTGCGACGTCCAGAACCCGGTGTTGTCGAAGCTGAGATTGTCGCTAGCCACACGTCTGTTACTTTAGCAGGAATCACAGTACAAGCACTGTCATATAACGATACAGTTCCAGGGCCAACGCTTCGGCTACGGGAGGGCGATCGCGTGCGGCTTTGCTTGATCAACCACTTGGAAGTGCCTACAAATCTGCACACGCACGGGTTACATATCTCACCAGAAGTGGACAACCCCTTTGTTCATGTTATGCCTGGAGAGAGCCGATTACACGAGTTTACAGTACCCAAAGGGGCAGCAGGTACTCGTTGGTATCACCCACATCCACACGGTATGGTTGCCACCCAACAGTTCGCCGGACTGACTGGAGCTATTGTGATTGAAAGTTCACTCGATGAGATACCCGAACTCCAAGCGGCTGAGGAACATCTGCTTGTACTTAAGGACTTCACTATTTTAAGAGGTGAGGTTGCTGCTAGTCACAGCTTTTTTGACTGGCTAGGCAAATACGGCAACCTTTGCCTAGTGAATGGTGCTTATCGTCCTAAACTTGTTCCTCAAAAATCACTCTTGCGCTTGAGACTAGTGAATACAAGCAATGCTCGTCCGTTTCGGTTAAAGTTCCAAGAACACCCGATGCACTTGATTGTTACTGACGACGGCTTCATTGAAAAACCTGTTACCGTTGAGGAATTGTTCCTTTCACCAGGTGAACGGGCTGAGGTACTGATTCAGTTGAAGCGAGCTGGAACGTTCAATTTGCTACATTTGCCGTATGATGATGGAAACTTTGTTGTCGGCAGCGAGCCAGCAAAGGAAGAGGCGTTGCTCACAGTCGTCGTTCCAGCTACACCTAAAAGATTGCCACTGCCTACACGTTTAGCCTCTGTTGATGCACTCAGCCCAGAACAGGCAGTTACCACGCGTACAGTACAGTTTGGCGGCGCAATCCCATTTAATTACACCGTCAATGGAAAGCAATTTGACCCTGAGCGCGTAGATTTTCGTGGGCGCTTGAATACCCTGGAAATCTGGGAAATCGAGAACCATAACGGCTTAATCCACCCATTCCATTTACACACTTACCCCTTTCAAGTACTTGCAAGGCAAGATGCAAAATCTAGCACCTGGCGGCCTGAACCATTCCCGGCATGGCGCGATAATATTAACTTATCTGGTCATTCCAAAGTCCGAATCGCTGTACCTCTGCGTGATTTTATTGGTAAAACTGTGTTTCACTGTCATATTTCTGAACATGAAGACCGAGGAATGATGGGAGTACTTGAGGTTGAAGCATAACTTATGGCAGTAGTTTCAGTAATTATTTTTGCGTTGCATAATATATTTCGGACACAATGAAGTCAACGTATCTCAACGTTTATAGCCCAGACAGCCAGATAATGCACCAATCGCTGTTGTGCTATTTGCAGGGGCAGTGGAATTGAAGTTGGAGTGGTACTGGCGGGTATTCGTCCAGTGGTTGCTGTAGAGTTTGACCCCAGCAAACCGCAGTTGAGTCGTGCGATCGCCCAAGTTCATCACCGCAACTTTTATGGTCTTAGAAAGAGGTTCAACATCCACGTTTATGAGGCTAGTTCCTAACCTCAGTGCATAATTGAGCATTACTATTGAAGCGGCGACATCCCGATCCGCAGTGAAATTACAGTTCTCACAATTATGCACACGTTCGGATAACTCTTTTTTCTTTTTGTGTCCACAGTTAGGGCAAGTTTGAGATGGAGCAATTTTGAGGGGAACATCAACAAATATCCCGTCACACTCACTAAGTTTGTATTTGATTAGTGAGGTAAGATTACCAATCCCAACATCTAACAGTGACCGATTCAGCCCTGTCTTTTGCTGTTTTCTCTTACTACCTTTTTGGGCTTTACGAGTCATCGCTTTAATATTTAGCTTTTCTGTAGCTACCAGTGAATTACTCTTTACTATCTGTGCAGCCACTTTATGTTGCCAATCTTGCCTCTGATTAGCAACTTTGCTTTGTAGTTTACTGACCTGTTTCCGGCTTTTCCTCCAGCGTTTAGATGCCTTAATCTTCTTTTTAAAATTAGGGGAGCGTTTGCGGCGTAACTTTTTAGATGCTTGCTCTATTTTCTGTTGGGTGTTAGCTAAATATTTGGGGTTATCAATTATCGTTCCATCCGAGCAAGCAACAGCGTGATATACGCCAAAGTCCAACCCAACAGCATTAGTATTTGTCTTTCTTTGTGGTTCGCAATTTACCGTGATTGAGGCATACCATTTCCCTTGTTTCCAGATAATGGTGCAAGTTGTTGGTACACTCCAAGTCCTAGCTTTACCCCTCATCTGAACTTGCCCCAAGTTAGACAATTCTAGATAACCGTTATCGCCTGTTGTATGTGCTTTCCACCCACTGATTCCTGGGTAAGTCCATCCACGATAATGCCGTGAGGATTTGAATTTTGGATACCCACCTAAACCCTTGAAAAATCGTGCGTAAGCATAATCAACATGCTTAACAGTTGCTTGCAAAGCTTGCGAACCTAACTCTTTATACTCAGTCCAGCACTCCTTGAATTCTGGCAGAATATTTTGTTGATCGTAGTAACTAACAGAATTGCCAAAACGCTGATATTCTGTCTTTCTATGGTAAAGACAGGAATTGTATAAATCCTTATGAAGTCGCCGCCAATAGTGCAATTTGACTTCCTGAGAAGGGGTTGGATATAAGCGAAAGGTTGTTCTACGTGTTACTATCATGAATGTCATCATCTTATTCACATAACGCACAGTGCAACCCTTTCTTAGAAAGAGTTCTCACGCTGTATTTTGCATTCACCTACATATTGTGTTGGTAACGAAGTACAGACGCAAGGTTATTACCTCTGCAATCTTGACTAGGTTACAAGCAATTTTTACCGATCTATGTGAGCAACAAAAAAGTATTCTCATTGAATTTAATGGCGAGTCAGACCATGTTCACTTATTGGTCAATCTTTCACCAGATAATCATATTTCTGAGTTCGTAAAAGTCCTAAAAGCGTCGTCAAGTAGATTAATCCGCAAAGAGTTCAAGTCACACGTTGACAAACACTATTGGAAAGCCGTTTTTTGGTCAAGCTCATATTTTGTGAATTCTAGTGGTGGTTTCGCTTGATGTACTGAAGAAATATATCAAGCAACAAGATTCTCCGCCTAGCTAACTAGACCCTGCTCTCGCTCTCATCCCCAGGTGAAGTCTTCGGAACCTGGGGACTTCCTTCTCGGAGTGTTAAATAAAACTCCTTTGGTCAATTTAGGGGATTATCAATTGAGAGTACTGTTTGCACTTGAGTAAAACAACAAATCTCTGGAGGGGAATAAATAGCATGAGCCAGACACCCGGAAATCACCAAAATGGAGGAACACCAGCTTCTAACAGACTGGATCAGCTTGAGGTAATGCTGACAACCCACGCCCAAATGCTGAATCAGTTGGTTCCACTGATGGCACAGGTTGCACAGATAGCTACCACCACATCAGAAACAGTCCATCGGCACGATCAAGCGCTGACTCGTATTGAAGAACAAACTTTTAGTAACGCAGTACAGCAGCAGGCAAACACAAACGCGATCGCTGATTTATCTATCGCAATTAACCGATTAGCAGTAAACCAAATAGAACTTCAAGCAATTATTCAGAATAATAGCCAGACACTCGCCCAAGTGACGGCGAAAATCGACAGACTAGCCCAAAGGCAAGAAAACTTTCAACTACAACTGGAGGAAAGCGTCAGTAGAGTAATAGAAACTATTGATTACACAATTGGCCGCACGGAAGAACTAGTTAGGCGATTGTTAGAACAAAGCAGTAATGAACACAGCTAAAGCAAGTAAAAATGTTTAATAATTGAGTGCAATTGTAGAGCGACGAATTATTTGACCAAAGCAGAAAATTGTTTGTTATTAATCTAAATACTTCTACATAATTGTAGAGTCTGATTATTGACGTATGCGATCGCACAAATGCCGTCACCGAATTTTAGATTTTAAATAATGGAATTGAAGGATTCAAAGTTTAAAATCTAAGCGGGTCTGTTCGCGTTAGCGTTTTTGCAAAAGAAGAGGGTTCCCGCTCTTGAGGGTAGAAAGCGAATTTAAAGGCGAGAAGAAATCCAAAATCTCAAATCCAAAAATTTTAATTGAAGCCCCTGTATTCATGCATGGGGTCAATCTAAAATCCGTCTTGAAAAGTTTGCGACTGGCGTTAGAAACCCTCCTGACAACTTTTCGCAAAATCCAAAATCAAAAATTGTTTTACCTGCTCTTGGGTTTCCAAAGTGCCGGACTCCCACGTCGCCACAATCTGCCGCGCCACCATGTCTGCATCATCGCGGTTGTTGTGGGCGATTGCCCAATTATGAAACTAAAGAATTATACTTTTTTGGTACGCGAGGATTTTGATATGTCGTCCTGGACTAGTCTCATAACTGCTCTAACACTGCTACTGTACTTGGTCATCACAGTTAATGTTGGTCGAGCCAGAGCCAAATATAAAGTACCACCTCCTCAAATGGCAGGAGATGCTGACTTTGAACGAGTGCTGCGTGTCCAGCAAAATACTCTAGAGCAAATGGTTTTGTTCCTGCCTGGTTTATGGTTATTTTCTTTCTACGTCAACCCGTTGTGGGGAGCGGTTATCGGTGCTATCTGGCTTGTGGGTCGAATTGCCTATGCTTGGGGATACTATCAGGCTGCCTCCAAGCGGATGATTGGCTTTGTCATCAGTTCTTTTAGTAGTATAGTGCTACTCTTGGGTTCGCTCGTTGGTATCATTCTGTTTTTGGTGCAGCCATAAGTCATCTGTACGCTTAGAAGCGTGGAGAAATAATCAATGCTTAATCTAATTGCAAAGAAGTATTAAAGTTACGCTGCTACATTTGCGGTGGTTCAACTGCAACTTTCAAGGAAGGGTGTATGCAGAGGTTAAACTTCGAGCGCTTGCTATCGAGTCGGCACAGACGGCGACAATTTTTAATTGGGGCTGGAAGCTTAACTGGTTTAGTGATTGCTAATCAATGGTCTAACAGAGTTCTCGCCCAACCTAGATTTTCTAGTTATCTTTTTAGCTTAGGTGTCGCTTCCGGTGAACCATTGCCAGATAATATAGTGTTGTGGACGCGCCTAGCCCCTGATCCGCTCAATGGTGGTGGGATGCCGCAATATAATGTTCCAGTGCAGTGGCAGATTGCTACCGACGAAAAGATGCAGCGAGTTGTCCGCAGTGGCACACAGATGGCGACTCCCGAATTTGGACACTCTGTTCATGTGGAAGTGCAAGGATTACAACCTGCGCGTTGGTACTGGTATCGCTTCCGAGTAGGTAATCAAGTCAGTCCTATTGGGCGGACACGCACTGCTCCTAACCCCGGCGATCGCGTCAATCGCTTCCGTTTTGCCTTCGCTTCTTGTCAAAATTGGGAGCAAGGATACTTCGCTGCCTATAAACATATGGCTCAAGAAGATTTAGACTTAGTACTTCACCTTGGTGACTACATTTATGAGGGAGCGCCAAGAGCGAATGCACTGCGAACTCATGAAGGTGATGGAGAACCAGTAACGCTGGAGGAGTATCGCAACCGTCATGCCCAGTACAAAACTGACCCCAATCTGCAAGCTGTCCATGCTGCATTTCCTTGGCTAGTCACTTGGGACGATCACGAAGTTGACAATAACTGGGCGGATGAAATTCCTCAAGACCCAGAAAAACAATCACGCGAAGCTTTCCTAGCTCGTCGTGTTGCTGCTTTCCAAGCATATTACGAGCATATGCCACTGCGGGACTTCTCAAAACCTAGAGGCATTGATATGAAACTGTATCGACGTTTAAACTTTGGTAACTTGGTTGAGTTCAATGTCCTGGATACTCGTCAGTACCGTAGCGATCAGCCTTGTAATGACAGCATTGAGCCACGCTGCCCCAAAGCTTTCGATCTAAATGCCACTATGACTGGTACTGAGCAAGAGCAGTGGCTGTTGAGCAACCTAGAACGCTCTCAAGCACGCTGGAACGTTCTTGCTCAACAGGTTGTCTTTACCCAACACGACTGGACGGCGGGTTCTGAGGCTGCCTTCAATGTTGATGCTTGGGATGGCTATGTAGCTGCCCGTAGTCGTATTCTCAACTTTCTTGCTCAACGTCAGCCAGCAAACCCAGTTGTGATCACTGGTGATACACACTCGAGCTGGGTAAGCGACCTCAAGGCTGACTACAATAACCCTAACTCAGCCACAGTAGGTACTGAGTTTGTCGGCACATCGATCAGCTCAGGTTTTGGTGCTAGCGACCGAATTGAGAAGGCTTTACCAGAAAGTCCGTGGGTGAAGTACTTCAACGGTAGGCAGCGTGGCTATGTTGTTTGTGACCTCAATCATCAGCGCTGGCGTACTGATTATCGGCTATTGCCTCCATCTCCAGAGACTGGAACTACAGTATCCGACCCAAATGCCCCGATCACGACAACAGTCTCGTTCGCTCTACCAAATCAAGGAGTAGTAGAGCGCATCTAACCCCGCTGCATCAGCCCTTGTGTGACTGACACCAACTCACGCTTTAGTGCTTCATCCCGACTTAACCATTGCCCGAAAATCGAGGAGCGACCATCATCGGCTGGAGTAAACTGATAAACACACGGGCGGTTTTTCACATAACCCAAACGACCTTGGTGAAACAATTTTGGATTTTGGATTTGAGGGTGTAATGATTGATAACTACTTGACATCCACTGGTGGCTGAAATAGCAAACGAATTGGTAATACGCAAACGAGGCGAGTACGCACTCAGCGATCGCTTGAAAAATTATCCTTTACCTCATAACCTAGTAATCTTGGATTGTCCTGCTACTAGTATGCTTCATGTACGAAATCCTTGGCGTTGGTCGCGTCGAAGAGCCTGTCCTTGAGAATGATTCTCGGAGGAATTTTCTTGCCAGCAAAATACTTCTCCATCGTGGCGAAAACAAGTGGGCCAAAACGCGGGTTGGACTCGACACTTACGCCAAGCTCGCCACGGATAATTGCCTCAAGCGCGGCTTTCTGACCATCGATTGAACCGACTATCACATCCTTGCCGGGCTTCATACCTGCGGATTTGAGAGCCTGGATGGCACCTAATGCCATTTCGTCATTGTGAGCATATACTGCGGTGATTTCGGAACCCTTGGCTTGGATGATGTTTTCCATTACGCGCTGGGCCGCAGCCCGCGAAAAATCCGCCGTTTGCGTGGCGATGATCTTCATGTTGGGATAACTGCCGATGGCGCTACGAAACCCCTTAGCCCGATCAATTGCGACCGATGAACCCGCTGTTCCGGTGAGTTCCACGATGGACGCTTTGCCATCGGTCGCCTGGGCTAGCCATTCGCCAACGCGACGGCCTTGCGCGATAAAATCCGACCCAAGAAAGCTGACAAAATGTTCTCCTGGTCTTCCCGCCGCTTCACGGTCGATGAGAAAAACCGGTATTTTTGCTGCTCTCGCTGCTTCGAGGGCGGGCGTGAGACCCTCATACTCGCGTGGCGCAAGGAATATGGCGTCAACTTGTCGTGCGATCAGATCCTCAATGTCGGCAAATTGCTTTGATGTCTGCCCCTGGGCATCCGTCATCAGAAAATCATAAGTTTTCTTACGCTTGGCGGCCTCCTCCTTGATGCTGTTCGTTTCGGCAATGCGCCATGGCCCAATATTCTCCGTCTGCGAAAATCCGACAATTTTTTTCGTTTTCTCGCGCATACAGCCAGACAGCGAGAAAGCCGCAACAGTAATCATAACGTAGGCGCTAAATACCAGGAACCTTGGCATATAGGCTCGGACACCTGAGCATCCAAAACAGGTTTCATTCTTCATAACCCCATCAGTACTCCTATCCATCGTGTCTGAGTACTATTTAGAGCTTATCTCGAAACAAAGACTATTTCGACTCGTCGAAATAGTGACCGAACAAAGTAGGGTGTACGACCTAGCAGGCGATATACTACATCAACTTACAACCAGAACTGTCGATAGTCCTTGACATCCTGGCTGCGCGGGAGCGCAATCGGCTGACGCGAGAGAACCCTTGCGATCAAATTTGTGCCGATCGCAACCTTAAAAAACCTGCCGCGATGCCTTTAAACTAAAAAAGCAATAGAATGCTCAACTTTGGCAGAAGTGGCGAAATGTCCTTGGGGGGAGTCGTCGCAAGTAGAAGGGCTACTTAGCACCTCTATTCAATCACCATTGTTCAGAATTCCTCTCACTGTAATATGTAGTGAGAACAACTGCTTTGAGTTATACCTACTAGTGAAAGTTCCTACCAGCATCTCGGCACAAACCCAGTCTCGTAAAGCGGAACACATCCGCATTTGCTTAGAAGAAGATGTTCAGTGTCAGCAAACAACAAATGGACTAGAACGCTATCGTTTCACCCATTGTTGCTTACCAGAACTAAACCGCGACGAAATTGATATCAGTACAAGTTTCCTGAGTAAACACTTGGACGCACCCCTACTTATCTCTTCTATGACTGGGGGAACCGAACAAGCAGCAATTATTAACCAACGTCTAGCGCAAGTTGCCCAAGTTTACAAAATTGCGATGGGTGTGGGTTCTCAGCGAGTAGCAGTGGAAAAACCTCAGGTGGCTGAGACTTTCGCTGTACGCAAGTATGCCCCTGATGTGCTTTTATTGGCTAACTTGGGTGCTGTGCAACTTAACTATAAGTATGGTTTAGATGAATGTCTGCGGGTAGTCGATATCTTAGAAGCTGATGCTTTGATTTTACATCTCAATCCTCTACAAGAATGCATTCAAACTAAAGGTGATACTAATTTTCGAGGATTGCTTGACAAGATTGCTGTATTATGCAATAAGTTGCCAGTACCAGTGATTGTGAAGGAAGTGGGCAATGGGATTTCGGCAGTTATGGCAGAGAAACTGATCGCTGCTGGCGTAACGGCGATTGATGTGGCGGGTGCAGGTGGCACTTCTTGGGCAAAGGTGGAAAGCGAACGAGCAGATAATGCCTTGCAACGCCGCTTAGGAAAGACGTTTGCTGATTGGGGTTTACCAACGGCAGATTGTATTACAAGTATTCGGGCGATCGCTCCTCATATACCCCTAATAGCTTCGGGAGGATTGCGTCATGGTGTGGATGTGGCAATGGCGATCGCGCTGGGAGCAGATATAGCTGGTTTGGCAATGCCTTTCTTACAAGCAGCAGCAGCATCAGAAGCAGCACTTAATGAATTGGTTGAGGTGCTAATTGCAGAAATCACCACAGTTTTATTCTGTACTGGTAATGCAACTTTAGATCAGTTAAAGCATTCTGGAACTTTGCAGCGCATACAATAGTTATTAGCTATAGGATTCCTATTTGATTTTTGAAAAAAGACTTATAGCGTTTCCTAGTCTGCTGAGGTACAAATTTATCTGTGTTTATCTGTGGTTAATTATTCTTCCTTCTTTTCGGTTCCCTGTTCCCTACTTCTACGACTAATAAATAATAAGTAAATAACTAATAACTGAAATGCGTAACTTTATTCAACAAACTTTTGCTAGCTTAGTTGGCAGCTTACTGGGACTTATTATTTTCTGTGGTATCGGAACTACTGGATTGTTCTTGCTGTTGTTTGCCGCCGCCACCTCTAAAGATACAGGGCCGCTAGTCAAAGATAAGTCTGTGGTAGTTTTTGACTTATCGATGAATATTACCGATGGGGAACCAAGTTCTGGGGAATTTTTACAAAAGGCATTGTCAGGTGTAGAAGATAACAGAATGTCATTGCGTAGTATTCTAAATACTTTAGAAAAGGCACGGCGCGACCCACGAATTGTGGGTATTTACCTCGATGCAACACGTACTGGAACAGCAAATCCCGCCGGTTATGCATCCCTCAAGGAAATCCGGCAATCCCTAGAGAAGTTTCGGGCGGCGGGAAAAAGGATTGTAGCTTATGGCAAGGACTGGGAGGAACGAGATTATTACCTCAGTTCAGTAGCAGATACCATCGTACTGAACCCTTTAGGTTTGATGGAAGTCAACGGTTTAAGTTCACAACCGATGTTTTTGACAGGCGCATTACAAAAATACGGTATTGGCGTTCAAATTGTGCGAGTCGGGAAATTTAAAGGAGCAATTGAACCGTTAATCTTGACAAAGTTGAGTCCAGAGAACCGCGAACAAACTCAGAGATTATTAAATGATGTTTGGGGAGAATGGCGCACTACTGTAGGTGTAAGTCGGAAACTCAACTCGCAAAAATTGCAGGCGATCGCAGATAATCAGGCATTGCTAGAAGCTAGAGAAGCTAAAGCTAGTGGTTTAGTAGATCGGGTAGCTTATGTCGATGAGGTGGTTACCGACCTGAAAAAGTTAACTGCTAGTGATAAAAAAGACAAAACCTTTCGGCAAATTGATTTGAGTGAGTACGCGCAAGTTCCTGGCAAATCCTTGGGTGTAGAACGCAAATCGAAAAATCAAATTGCTGTTGTCTACGCGGAAGGCGAAATTGTCGATGGCAAAGGTGATAGTGGAGAAGTAGGAGGCGATCGCTTTGCCAAAATCTTCAATAAACTGCGACAAGATGATGATGTCAAAGCTGTAATTTTGCGGGTTAACAGTCCCGGTGGTAGCGCTACAGCAGCTGAGGTGATGCAACGAGAAGTTCAGCTAACTCGTGACGTCAAACCAGTTGTAGTATCAATGGGTGATGTTGCTGCTTCTGGTGGATACTGGATTGCCAGTGACTCCAACCGTATTTTTGCCGAACCAAATACAATTACAGGTTCAATAGGTGTATTTGGGGTGCTATTCAATGGTCAAAAGTTAGCAAACGATAATGGTATTACCTGGGATTCGGTGAAAACTGGACGCTATGCTGATACTCAAACTGTTTCTCGCCCAAAATCGCCCCAAGAGTTAGCACTGTATCAGCGCAGTGTTAACCGTATTTATAGTATATTTCTCAATAAAGTTGCTCAAGGCCGCAAACTCCCAGAGGCAAAAGTAGCAGAGATTGCCCAAGGACGGGTTTGGTCAGGTACGGCAGCAAAACAAATTGGTTTAGTAGATGAAATCGGCGGTCTTAGTACTGCCATAGAATACGCCGCCAAACAAGCAAAACTAGGCAATGATTGGCAAGTGCGAGAGTATCCCCAAGTTAGTAGCTTTGAAGAACGCTTTTTCGGCCGGGCTACCGAGGAGGCACGGAAAGCTTTAGGAATTGAGAGCGCACAAATCGAGCCATCTAATCCCTTAACGGCTGAATTTCAGAAACTGCAACAGGAAATCGCAATTCTGCAAAAGATGAACGATCCCCAAGGGGTATATGCTCGTTTACCCTTCAACTTCAAAATTGAGTAAAAGTCAAGGAGAAGCAGCGCGGTGAGTCCAGCGCTGGCTCTCCTGTTTGCTACCATGTCTTAAGCCAGCCTCTAGGTAGTCTACAAGTGTGGCGATCAAAGGAACTGTCTCCTCGTTGTAGTGACTGCCGTCGCAAAGAACACAAAGAAAGAGAATACAGAGGGATATTACGTTATTACCAAGAGGATTTGAGCTTAATTTGACACCAATAAATTTCTCACCACGCTATCTTCAAAATTTATATCCTAAATCTAACGGTTATTTCTTAAAGAGAATATCACTCTTTTACGGAAATATTATTAAAATTACATAAATACATAGTTAAATAGCTAAAATTATCAACAGTATTTACAAACAAACATTTCCGTAAAATTCCTCTTTTTTTTGCAATATTTAAGAGTTAAGTTATTAATTGATACCAATTAAATCAATGTTTCTGAAAAATGCATATTTAGAATTCATTAATTATTCAAGAATTGCATATATCAGACTATTTATCAAAATTGATAATAATTGGCATTGACTTGTTAAATATCCCAAATAATTTACATCAAATTCATAGTAACAAGTCTATTCAAATAGTGCATAAACATTATTGAGTGAATCAACAATGTTTATGTAATTAAGTGTTGCCTAAAATATTGATATTTTATGGCGATTTCCTTCTTAAAGGATGATTTAAAAGTTGTTAGTGATGTATCAAATACTTTTCATATCCCCCTTTTTATCTTTTTAAGCGGGGCTTGGAGAACTTTATCCCCTTAAAAATAAAGTTTGAGGGCATATCAATACAACTTGATATTTGACAAACATCTTCTTAATTAGCTTGCTACTCATTAATTAACAATTTCGTTAATCACCATGAATAATTCAATACAATTTTTAGGATTCATGTTAGTAGTTAGTCAAAGTTTGACATTGACTGTATCTCAAGCCCAAGTTGTTACAGAACCAGACAATAAAAATCCTAATAATAGTGTTCCCGTCTCATCGGATTCACTGCCTAATCAAAATACAAATGTACCGCCTCAAGCTAACGTCGCTGACAATTCTAATAGTAAAACAGTTGTTTCCTCTAAGTCAGAAAGTAGCGAGTCTTTAGCAGTAACTAAAACTAGCTCAAGAATACCAGTATCCAGTAGAATTTTTAACGCTCCGTCAATGCAGCAGTAGTTACAAAATTCATCCCACTCATCAATTAACCTGCGGTTGATGTGATTCGGAGATGGAATCGTCGTAGAAAAGTGCTTTCATTCCCCGGTGTAGTTTACGGAACCGGGGGACTTCCCGCAAGGAAAGTCAAAAGCTAAAGGTACTCCGTAAGATGCCGATGGTAACTGGGTCATTGTCTGGTGTATGACCTGGTTGCAAAATATGAATTATTCCTGGTGTAATACTAATATTATCATTTAGCTGGAAACGATAAAACACTTCAATATGAGTAGTCGTTCCTGGTTGTCCTCCAGCACGTCCTCTGCCTGTATTTATCGAGTCAGGAACATTACTTCCGTCAGGTAGGCCACTACTGGTAATTTTAGGAGGTTGTCCAATATAAATGCCGCCCAGATTCCCTTGGGAAAATAAATCTGGAAAATTCATAAACACCATATAATTATTGGTCTCTACATTTCCCGAACTTCCAGGAATGTAAGAATTAGTATAACCACCCCATGCACCTATATTAAAGCGTGGTGAAATTTGCCAAGTTACAGTAGCACCAACAGCATTAGTTTTTAATGGTTCTGAGTTTGCAGTTAAGCACTCATCTTGTACATAAGTTAGCAAACAACCATCTGAAGAGTAGTTATTAACGTAGTACAAACTCAAATCTACAGCATCAGTTGGTGTTAACAACAATTGTATACCTGTAGTAGTGTTACCATCAAATAAGCCGGTTTTTTTACCGGGATTTCCGGGTATGAAACTAGAATAAAGTGCCTGTAGACTTGCACGTTTGGCAAATTGCCAATCGACAGCTATACCACCATGACCAAACCCCATATTTAAAATTGGATTTCTTTGGGCAAAAAAAGATAATGGCCCAGTAGCAGCGTTTTCTACCCTGTTTGGGCCTCGGAAAGCAGTCGTCATATTTACGCCTTGCGTTCCCAACATCACTGCTAAGTTGTCAGTTACTAACCAGTGATAATTCAGGTCACTGACGATCAATTCGTCATTGGTAGGATATTCGTAGCCAACGATAACGTTATTTCGAGAGACGTTATTACTAAATCTAGGGCCGCTGCTGCCAACACCAAATAAAAGACCTGTCAACAAATAACTACGGGGAGTAAATTGGGTGGTTAAAAATAGCTGTGCCAAAGAGATAACATTAGTATTTGTACCAGCATCATCTGAATCTTTAATGCCATCTCTAGGGTTAACATCACCACGATTGCTACTGCGACCTTGAATGCCAGCTATAAGAAGTCCGCTAAGTTTAGTAGTAGGAGAAAATTGTTGGGTAGCTATTTCAGTGGTACGGGCTTCTAAACTATCAACTCGACCCCGCAAAGACACTAATTCGCTAGCAAATTCTTCCTGTAATTTTCGTAATTTTCCTAAATCTTCACGGGTGACCAAATCATTGGTACTTGTGATGATTAACTCATTTATTCGCTCCAAGCAAGCATTTACACCTGCTGCAAATTCATATCGGCTTATACTTCTATTACCCCGATATGTCGCATCTGGAAAACCCACTATACAGCCATAGCGTTCCACCAAAGACTGTAATGCTTGGAATGCCCAGTCTGTAGATTGTATGTCTTTTAATTGAGAAACCGATGTGACTTGCGCCATCGGTTCGTTATTTTCTGACAAAGAGTAGTCTACAGTTAAATTTGAATCTATACTCTCTTCTGCTTTTGGTAGAGTGTATTCCTGTGCGGTCGCTTTTTGTGTAACTCCGGTTGCTCCCACTACTAGTAACCATACGAGTATCCAGAGTTGACATTTATTCCAGTAAATCTGATTACCTTTCAATTTTTTACACTTATACTTAATATAATAATTCGTATAAATTATATTTAAGCAATCGTGCTTTTACTTGAGTACAATTACGGTTTTAAAAAAATATGCTTTATGTAAACACGCTATAGACTACTCAAGGCGTGTTAGTGAAGCGTTGCCTACAGCAGTCTAGCTACTTTCAGAACTGTAGTGTAACGCACCATCTTGATATTTCATAGTTTTTGGTGCAATAGCATTTTATACCCTAAGATGGGGCATTTTTTAACTAATTTTTATAGTGAGCGATCGCCTTTGATGTTGCGCGCGATCGCACAATTCCCCAATCCCCAATCCCCAACTAGCTGACAATTTCCCTGAAGATGTGTAAAGTAGTTGATGATTTGTTACTAACTGCACATCTAAAAATCCATCTATGGATAGAAAAACCAAAAGCCTTTTGCTACTCGTTGTTTCCTGTAGCATCACAGGTGTAATTTTAGGCGGTACTACCAGCTGGGCAGAAAGCACTATGTGCTTGCAAGCCAAGACAGTTACGAATGAGTGTTTGACCGAAAGCCCAATTCAAAACACTATACAAGGAATGAGTACCGGCTTGGTAGCCGGGGCTGGGGCAGCTTTTGGTGTAGCCTGGCAGTTACGGCAAAAAATTTAAAAGCGATAGTTGCGATCGCGTACCCATAGACTAATGGGTACTGCGTTACCTTGGGGATCGACTTTAACTTTCACTACTATCGGTTGTCGTCGTCCCCCTCGGCTGTTCAAATTCCGGGAGATATCTCTACTAATCTGTTCCCGTTGCTCTTCTGGGATGTAATAAGTTTCCACGCCATAGGTGACAAAGCCATCTCGATAAACGCCTTTTAAAGCTACCTGATTGTTTGGCAGGTTTGTTGGACGCTTACCACTGACTCGCACCAACCTCCAAGCTCTGGGAACACCACGACCAGAAGATTGTTGCTCTTGCAAAGTCACATACAAGTTGGTTCCTTGAGCCAATTGTCTATTTCTACCACGATTTTGCCTTAACAACTCCTCCCAGCCAGGAAGTCTTCTCAATGTTGCCAGGCGGGATATGTTATAGTCCAAATTTACGGCGGATTGCTGCACATCATTAGGGTTGACAGGCGCACTTTGCAAAATAACTGTCTTACCTGCAACGTCTGTGTACAAAGCTTGGGTAGGTACTGCCATAATTAACCCTGTTTGGATTAACAGGGGAACCAGCAGCCGCCAAAAAGGAAGAGGTTTGTTTGCTTTCTGTTCAGTAGCAATTAGATAGTCTCGAAAAGTCAGCTTTCCAGAAAATTCTGCTTCTGGAGATAGCGATTGATTGGATTTATTCGATTTATTCGATTCAGAGGTATTACTATTCATGGGCGTAGTCCTAAAACAAGGGGAAATTGGCAAAGTTAAAAGTAACCATTTTCTCTGGATTGATACCCAGAATTAGGACTGACGCAGAGAGATGATGAACTTAAAACCACTCAAAAGCCAAGAATTATTTCTTTGCGCTTTTAGGCTTTACCTGAAGACTTAGATGCAGCAGGTTGGCGGCGTTCAAACCAAAGTCCAGCACTAATCAGTGCAGAACCGCACATGACAAACACAAGGGACTTAAACAGCAAGTCGGTGTCGTACTCTAATACTCGACTGACGACTTGTAGAGTTAACAATAGCATACCGCCCCAGAAGGAGCGTCTATCGTTTAACTTTATTCCTTCTTGGATGAGTCCCCAAGCTAAGATAGCTAATAGTACATTGAACACAAAAATCCCTAGTTCACTAATCCGGCTAACAGCTTGATGCCAGAAAGGTACTAAGGCGGTGATCCCAATAAATGCACTAACTAAAGCAATGGTGAAAATTACTTCCCGACGCGGAGGGTTGCTTCTTTGACGCAGCAAAAATAACCATTGCAAAACTGCCAAACCACTGAGAATCCCCAAATCGATGATGGGAAGAGTCCTAAGAATGTTGCTGTTAGTTGTTGGCAGGGTATAACCATAATCTGGAAATTGCCATTGCCAGCGAAAGGACAGAATATAAAAGACAAAGCCGAAACACACCAAGGCTAAACTACGAGCCAAGGGTTGAAACAGCCTGTAATTTACTGTGGGAAATAGCAGGTCATCATAACTCCACAGTAATGCAGGTGGAAGCGCAAAGGCAAAAGACGCTACCCAAGGTGCTATATCAGAGTAAGTTAGCACTTGCAGGGGATTGAGGTTGAATTGCAAAGAAGTCGTAAAGGCAAAGGCTGCTAGTCCAAAAATCCAGCGCGATCGGCAAATATAAGCTAAAGGCACAAACAGCAACCATGATACCAAGGGCATGTGTCGCACTAATAACCGCGCCCAAGTCAAATCGTTTGATGTGTACCACCAGTCTCCCAACCCACTCCAATAGCCAATCTGGATTAAGACTATTGCCAAAATTCCCAAGGAATTTAAGGACAGACTGTAAGCCATGATCAAAACACCAAACCCCCAGGCTAAAAACAGTTCCGAACTGGAACCGACAATATTGAAGGTTTGGGCCATCAGCAGTATATTTGCGCCTAAAATAAATGCGCTTAAAATCAGCAATGCTTCTCCGAGTAAGCGTTTACTGCGTTGCGGTTTTTTGCCTTCGGCTTTGCTGAGTGCAGGCTGTCTCCAGGTGTAAAAACCAGTAATCGCAGTGGACAAAAACAAACTCATCATTAAGATAAATCTGACTTCTCTTGTCCAAGACTGCCAATTGGCTGCTACAAAGGTAATTACACCTAATACTAGAAGTATGCCACCGATTCCAATCACAATCATCACAAAGCGATCGCGGGTAGCAGCTTCTAGGTTATTAAATTGATAACGGTTAGCTAGTTGTTCGTACTGTGAGGAACTAATTATGCCTTCGTCCCGCCACAGTTGTGCTTCTTGACGTATTTTTCGCGGAAAATTATCTAAGAGCATGACCCAATACGGTGCAGTGGATAGTTTGGCAATCGTTTGAGTGCGGTTAGCTAGCGCCCCTAAAGGCGATAACTTCCAGTTTGAGGCTGGAAGCTGATGCCAGTCGCATGGTAGCGATCGCGATAGAATGGCGGTCATTATGTTTTTCAGTATGCAGCCAAATCCTGGCATGGCATTGTTCTTCCATAACAGTTTCACTCCCAGATGGAAAAACCTTCAAATTTATTACTCAAACTCTCACGGCGTTTGTTTGAAAATCCTGATACACAAGAAAAGTTTATTGAGGCGTTAATTAATCCCCAGCCTTTTCTACCCTGTATTCTTTGGTGTCAGGAAAAGCCAGATAATTTACCTTTTTCAGTAGCAAGTCCAACATTTTGGCAACCACAATTTGTAGACCGTTTACACTTAAAAGAGAAACCTGGTAAACATCCTCTACATGAACAGGGATATTTCTATTGTTTAGATTTCTCTTCTGTATTTGCGGCTGCTACTTTGTTAACCAATCCCCCATCAGTACGTTTAATTTTTGATATATGTGCTGCACCAGGCGGAAAAAGTATCTTTGCCTGGAAAGCATTGCAACCGAATTTAATTATAAGTAATGAAGTTATTGGCAAACGTTTAGGGATGCTAATTTCTAATTTGAAACGTTGCCATATTTACCCTAGTTTTGTAGCTAATAGAGATTCTAGTATATTTGCTGAAGCGATACCTTTATCAAGCGATTTAGTTATAGTAGATGCTCCTTGCACTGGGCAATCTTTACTAGCTAAAGGTGAAACAGCACCAGGATGTTTCCACCCAACTAATATTAACAAATGTGCCAATCGCCAAAAGCGCATTATTGCTAACTCTGCTCAAATTGTTGCACCGCAAGGTTATCTTGCTTATATGACTTGCACTTACTCGCCTGAAGAAAACGAAGAAGTTTGTGAATGGTTTTTAGCACGTTTCCCGCAGTTTCAGCCAGTAAATATTAGTTATTTGCAAGAGTATCAATCGCATTTAACTACAATGCCTTGTTATCGCCTCTTTCCTCAAGATAGGTTAGGTGCGGGTGCGTTTACGGTGCTATTTAAGAATACTGAAGAAGGTGAGGCTAGAGAGGTAGATGCGGAAGTTATTCAGCAACTTAGATTTAGACAAATTTTAGAAACGTAGATTACAGAAATTTTGGCTTGGGTACTAGGAAACCACTTTAAACTTTAAATCTTGAATATTCAATCCAAAATTTAAAATTTAAAATCTAAAGTTCGGTAAACCTAAGTGGTTGCTGTACCCAACTGGAGAGCATAGAGGTTGGCGTACATACCTTGCTGACTAATAAGTTCTGCATGAGTACCCTGTTCGATAATTTGTCCTTGCTGAATCACTAGCACCTGATCGGCTTGGGTAACGGTGCTGAGACGGTGGGCAATCACGAAGCTGGTACGACCTTGTAGTAAGCGGGCGATCGCAGTTTGTACGAGTGCTTCTGTGCGAGTATCTATACTGCTGGTCGCTTCATCAAGAATCAGAATTCGGGGGTTAATCAATACCGCACGGGCAATACTAATGAGTTGTCGCTGTCCTTGGCTGAGGGGCGCACCTCGTTCACCCAATTGAGTTGTGTAACCCTCTGGCAGTGAGGTGATGAACTCATGCACATTCGCCATTTGTGCAGCTGCTTCGATATCGGCTTGGGTAGCGTGTGGCAAGCCAAAAGCAATATTTTCAGCAACAGTACCGCTAAATAAAATATTGTCTTGCAAAACAATACCAATCTGACGCCGCAAACTAGCTTGAGTGACATCACGGACATCAATGTCATCAATTTTTACTGTGCCACCAGACACATCATAAAAACGCAATATGAGGTTAATAATGGTAGTTTTTCCAGAGCCGGTTGGCCCGACTAATGCAACCATTTGTCCGGGACGGGCGTGTAAATTCACTCCCTTGAGAACCAATTGCTCTGGGTTATAGCCAAACTTGACATTCTCGAATATTACTTCACCGTGAATGGGTGGCATTTCGATCGCATCGGGTGCATCATTGAGTTGCGACGGTTCATCTAACAGCAGGAAGATTCGCTCTAATCCGGCAAAGGCAGACTGAGCCTGAGTGTAAAACTGACTGAGAATTTGAATAGGGCGAAAGAATTGCTGAACGTAAAGTAAAAATGATGTCACTACACCTACTGTCGCTGCTCCTGTGACAGCAAGATAGCCACCATAAGCTAGTACACCTGCGGTTGCCAGTGTGTTGAGAAAATCAATGGATGGTAAAAATGCCGCAGTAATTGCTACAGCCTGGACGTTAGCATCACGATTGGCGGCATTGAGGATGTCAAATTCTTCAATGTTAAGAGGTACGCGATTAAATGCCTGTGCTTCTCGCACACTGCCAATATCTTCTTCTAGCTTGGCGGAAAGTTCCCCAATTGTCTGGCGCGTGACGCGAAATCTGGCTCTTGCCCAACGTGCAAATAAGCTTGTGGTAAAAATCATGATTGGTACAACTAGGTTGCTCAACAAGCCGAGTTGCAAATTGATGGCAAGCATGGCAATCACAATGCCAACCAAACTGAAAAAATTACCCAGCATTTGGGCGATCGTTTGTCCAAATGCTTGATTCACAGTGTTGACATCATTCAGCAAACGGCTCATTAAATCGCCTGCTTCACTGCGGTCAAAAAAACTGAGTGGTAGACTCTGGATTTTAGTGAAAATGTCTTGTCTCAGTTGAGCCAGCAATCGCTGCATAATCCAGCCGACTCGAATAATTTGACCCCGAATTGCCCAAATACTCAGTCCGTAAGTTAGTCCGAGTAGTCCTAATAGCAGCAACAAACCCGGCAAATTTCCGGGTACGATTAGGTGGTCAATTGACCAGCCTAGTAAAAATGGCCCGATCGCCTGGGTTGCGGCTCCAGTAAATACTAATGTCAGAGCAATGGGAATTTCTTTGTGGTAGGGTCGCAGATATTGTAAAAAGCGCCGTAAGGTGGAGATTTGGTGAGTTGCCTGTTGCTCGGATGCAACAACCGGGCCTATACCTCTCATTGTTTCTCCTTCTGCTTTACTTGAGATTCCAAAATCACACCGTAGAGTGGACTGGTGTGCATCAATTCTTCGTGAGTACCTTGGGCAACCAATCGTCCTTTATCTAGCAAAAAAATCCGATCTGCATTCTTGACGGTACTAATGCGTTGAGCCACAACAAAAGTAACACAAGCTTTTTGGCGCATGAGTCCATCGAGTTCGGCTTGAATCTGAGTAGCAGTTTTGGCATCAACGGCAGAGGTACTGTCATCTAAAATCAGAATACTGTAATCGGTGAGTAAGGTGCGGGCGATCGCAATGCGTTGCTTTTGTCCACCAGATAACCCAATACCACGTTCACCCACAATTGTCTCGTAACCATCGGGCAAACTGCTGATGAAATCATGAATTTGAGCAGTTTTTGCAACCTCAATCACCTGTTCTAAACTGGCATTTGGTTTGGCATAAGCGATATTCTCACGGAGAGTGCCAGAAAAAAGTGTAGTTTCTTGGAACACAATGCCAATGTGCGCTCTTAAACTTGTGAGTGTAAAATCCCGCACATCCCGGCCGTCAATGCGAATTGCTCCCCTGGTGACATCATAAAAGCGGGGAATCAAGTTCATAATTGTGCTTTTACCAGAACCCGTCATCCCTAAAACAGCAATCAGCTCGTTAGGCTTGGTTTCAAAAGAAACATTTTTGAGAGCTTCGGTTGTGGCTCCTGGATAACGAAACGAAACATTCTCAAAGGTAATTCTACCGCCGCAGGTGCTAAACGGAATAGCATCCGGGCGATCGCGAATTTCTACTGCTGCATCCACCACTTCGTAAACTCGTTCAGCAGAAGCAGCTGCTTGGGCGATCGCAGGTGCAGCAAATCCAATCAGTAAAATTGGTTGGAGAATTAACGCCAAGTAAGAGTTAAACGCTACTAGTTCACCAATCGAGAACCTATCACCAATTACCTGTGCCCCACCATAGCCAAAAACTGCTACAGTCACCAAATTACTCGTTAAAAAGATAAAAGGGAAAGTATTGCGGATGGCGCGAATCGTCTTCATATTTGCCGTGACTAGGGCGTCATTTAAAGTCGTGTAACGCGACCTTTCGGCAGATTCCCGCACAAAAGCTTTTACTACCCGTATCCCAAATAGATTTTCTTGCAATACCGCATTCAGGTTGCTCAGTTGTTCTTGCACCTGCCGGAAAAGTCGGTCATTGCGGGTGATAAATTGCGCCATTAACCATCCTGATACAGGTACTACCGTCAGGGTAATTAATGCCAACTGCCAATCCATCACCAGCAAAATTACCGCAATACTCACCAATGTCACCACTGCACTCACAACCTGAATCAAGCTAGTGCCAATAAAAGTGCGGATCTGCTCGATGTCACTAGTAACACGGGTTAGCAGTTGGGAAGTCTGGGAGCGATCGTGATAGCTAAAACTAAGATTTTGAATTTTGCTAAAAATTTTGTTTCGTAGGTCATAGGCTACACCTTGAGAAGCAGACTCTGCCAAGTAGCTTTGCCCAAAGTTAAACAAACCACGGGCGATCGCAGCCGCTACCATCCATGCAGCGCTGTAAAATACTATTTGTAAGTTTTCTTTAGCAATGCCTTGATCGATTCCCCAGCGAAATAATTGGGGAGTAACCGCATTAGCAACTGTCAATAGTAATAGACTAAATAAAGCTCCTAATGAAATCCATCGGTAATTGCTCAAGCTGATTAGCACACGCTGGAGAGCTTGCACTGATGAGGAATTTTCTTGGAGTTCTGGTTGTTGCACCAATGGAATTCACCCTTGTATCTTTTAAAAATTATCTCGCATCTTAGGACTTGTGTTGGCCATTACCTGTACTGGCTCAAGGGACTTTCAACTCAAAAAATATCCCATTGCTGTGTAGGCAGGGGGCAGGGGGCAGAGGGAGAAAGAAAAATATTATTATCTGAGTAAATTGAATAATTTATTTTGTGTAAGTCCCCAATGGAAATTTAACAATCGCTCTATGAGTAAAGAATTGCCCCAATTCATTAACCATATTGTTTCTAGTTTGCAGTCAATTGAGGGAATTACAGCGATCGCACTAGGTGGTTCACGGGCACGGGGTAACCATACACAGAAGTCAGATGTGGATTTGGGAATTTATTACAACAAAGAAAACCCGCCCGATTTAATTGCTTTGAATCGCCTCGCCTCTGAACTTGATGATCAAGGTCGCGTAAATTTGATTACTGCAATCGGGGAATGGGGAAAATGGATTAATGGTGGCGGCTGGCTAAAGGTCGAAGGTGTAGGTGTAGATTTTCTTTATCGAGATTTGGCAAAAGTCAATCGTGTCATTGATGATTGCCATGCTGGACAAATTACTATTGATTATCAACCAGGGCATCCCCACGGCTTTGTGTCTTCGATTTATATGGGGGAAGTAGCTCTTTGTCAGCCACTTTACGATCCTGATAGTGTTTTAGAAGCTTTGAAGGCGAAGACAAAACCCTATCCAGTTGAGTTGAAACAAGCAACTATAAATACTTTTGCTTGGGAAATCAGTTTCTCGCTGCTAGTCGCAAAAAAGGCGATTGCGCGCAATGATGTTGTTTACGCAGCAGGTTGTTGTTTCCGCAGTGTGGCGTGTATGAATCAGGTTTTATTCGCGCTCAATGAAGATTACCTGTTAAATGAAAAGGGAGCAACGGCAGTCGCGGGTAGGTTTGCTATTTGCCCGCAGGACTATCAACAACGCCTTGAGCGAGCGTTTGCACTTTTAGCTGCTTCTTCAGAATCCATAACTGAGGCGATCGCCATTCTTGAAGCGATTGAGGATGATTTGAGCCAATGGTATGGAAATCGGCGATTAGCGATGTGATATTTATTGCCATCCTCCTTTAGTTGCTATACCAACGGGATATGATATCGCCCCTAATTCAACCGAGCGCGTAAAGCTTCCCGTCATCGCCCTTAATATTCATTGATAATTTGATTGCATCGCCCTGCAATTGAGTTGCATCGCCCTGCAATGCGATTGTATCGAGTGACAATGCGATTGTATCGGGAAACAATGCGATTGTATCGGGTGACAATGCGATTGTATCGGGAAACAATGCGATTGTATCGGGTGACAATGCGATTGTATTGGGAAACAATTCGATTGTATCGGGTGACAATGCGATTGTTATGAATATTTTAGAGCAAGTGGCGATCGCACTCATAGCAGAAATCCGCTGTATGTAAAATATTGGTACAACCAAAAAATTAGCTCATGACCAGGTTTCCCTACGACCAGTTTGCAAAAGATTATCTTCAAGAATTGTTACAACCATTGGGTGAAGTGGAAACAAATCGAAAAGTTTCAGCAGAAATACGAGAGATCGATGTTTATTTTGCACCTTCGCCCCAATCAACAACCAACAGAATAGAATTAGGACTGTTAGGAAAATTTGTGGCTGAACCTGCATTAATTGAACCATTTAGAAATGCGGCTACAGTTGCGGAGATTCGCAGTTGTATGAACAAGTTATTTGATATATTTGCCGATTTTAAGCGTCAGGCAAAAGGTGATAAAAATAGAATTATAGAATCAGAGTTACCACGTTTGTGGATTTTTACACCTACAGCTTCAGAATCTATCTTAAATGGTTTTAGAACCAGCATAGACGAAGAGAGATGGGGAGTAGGAGTACATTTATTAGGAGATTATTTGAGAACAGCAATTGTGGCAATTCACCAATTACCTTGTACGGAAGAAACATTATGGTTGAGAATTTTAGGTAAGGGCAGAGTCCAGCAACAAGCTATAGATGAATTAGAAGAAATACCCCAAGATAATCCTTTGCGTTCTAAAGTAATTGATTTACTATTAAGTTTAAAGACTACTTTGGAAGTCAATCAAAATATAGACCAGGAGGATAGAGATTTAATTATGCGCTTATCACCTATTTACGAGCAAAAATTAGCAGAAGCTAAACAAGAAGGACTTCAAACAGGACTTCAAACAGGACTTCAAACAGGACTTCAAACAGGACTTCAAACAGGTATTCAGGAAGGAATCAAAGCAGAACGTCGTAATGTTATAGAGAATTTGTTGCGAGTTCGGTTTGGTTCTTTAGATGCGGAATTAAGCGTAATTATTGAACCTTTATTGGCATTAACTCCAGAGGAATTTACTCCTTTATTATTGCAACTATCGCGGCAAGAATTATTAGATAGATTTCGTTAGAAGGACTTGGTTTTAAATCAATAAGGTTTAGCGAATAAAAGGCGATCGCCGACAACTTTATACATATCTCATCCGCGCGCCAGGCGATCGCGCTCCCGCGCAGTGCCAAAAGTCATCGCACTGCCTTGTTATATTAATGCACCAATTTAAGTTCCTTCAAATCATCTATGGGTTCTTGAAATGAACAGGAACCAAAGGAACGGAAGAAATGTTGCCTAGTTTTTTCTATCTCTGCAATATTTAGTTGGTAATCTTTCCAAGAAATGCCATCGGTTGTGAAGTGAAAATTATTGCTGGATGATTCTTGGAGTAATTCTAAGGCTAACTCTGGCGTTATTTTTTGCTGATAAACAAGTGCTGCCAAGACTGTAACATTTAAAAAGCCGTGCATAACGGTTACAACGCTGTTTGGCTCACTTGTTAAAGGATGTTTGCCTAATAATGGATGATGCAATCCTGCGGTTGCTTTAAAGGAAACTTGAGCTTCTGCAAAAGCGAAGATACTCTGGCACAGTTGAGTAACGCTAGGGAAAGCATCAACTGTTACGCCGCCAGTGCGGATTTTAGCGGCTGCACCAGTATGTTGCAAAACGGGTAAATAAGTTTTGAAGTCGCTATTAAGAAGAATTTCAAAGAATGATTCTATTCCAGCAGGAAGGAAGGAAAGTATTTTTTCGATTTCAGCTGGTGGAAGTGGAGGAAATTCTAGAGATGTAATGGCAATTTTCTCGTTGTTAAATGACTGTAGCTGTGCAATCGCTTCTTTCACATCTCCAGTCATAATTATGCTAAGTGACCATTTTGTTGGTTTTTCAGGCAAAAGTGTTTCAAACTCCTGCAACCGGGAAACTGGCAAAACAAAGCGACCTAACATCCAAGCATAAGGAGTTGCTTGGTATTCTGCATAATTTGCCATTGCTTGTGGTAATTCCAACTTTGCTGGCGGAAACAGTCCAGCGTAGTCCACAACTGATGAAAGAAGCGCCTCTAGTGATGCAAGCATCGGATTTCACCTGCTGTATTTAATCCAATGGTAGCGAGGTTGAAGCTTTGATTTCATTAAGAACAATATTGGTTTGGATTCTATCTATGCCAGGAATGCGGGTAATTTTCTCTGACAGTAACTTTGCCAAGTGCTGATGATTAGGGACAACCATTTTCAGTAAATAGTCGAATTCGCCGCTGAGATGGTGACATTCTAAAACTTCTGGTAGCTCCTTGACGCGATCGCAAAACATTCCAACACATTCAGGCTGATGATTTGCCAAGGTAACCTGGGCAAAACATAGCAAATCTAAACCTAGCGCCTCTCGATTCACCAAAGTTACATAGCGGTCAATCACACCTTTTTCTTCCAGCTTTCTCAATCTCTTTTGCAACCCAGGCGTTGAGAGATTAACTTGACGGGCTAATTCGGCAAAAGTTATGCGGCTGTTCACTTGCAACAGACACAACAGTTGTCGGTCTATGTCATCCAATTGTTGGAGTTGTTCAAAGTTTTTTAGTGTTGGCTTCACCTTCACATTCTCCAGTCCTACTTTTAGTGCTGAGTCTTTCATCAGTGCTGCGTAATGAGTAATGAGTGGGAATCCTCACCCATTACTCTTTATAGCCACAAGGCAACTTTCCTCCTATACGTTGAAGGAAATGAGATTTCTTGTTGTTACTTGTTGTTATTTTTAAGAGTATCCCCAGATAGGGTAGTTAAAACTACATTCTAAATTTATTTTAAAAGTTAATATTTTACACTTGTATATGCTTGTAAGTAAAATTTATAATCTAAATAGGAGACTGAAGTTAATAATCTAAACTTCAAATTCAGCAACGAAAGATAGATTTTTTTTAAGGCATCAGATAAACCTGCCAAAGGGGAGATGTTTATCTATATCAATCTCCTTCTTTAGGGGGCTGTGCCTATATTGTTAGTACAGGCAGTGTAAAAGAAAAGGCGTTAATTCCAGACCATGTTTGGTTAAGGGATGAAAGACCTGAAACTGTCTGCATTTAAGCTTTTTGAAACTGCTGTTCAATCGGCAGGAAGTTCAGCAGTTAAAGAAGCTTTTTAACAGGAGCATTATATGATGAGCGATTTTTGCCCAATTAAACGCATTGACCACCTCGAATTTTATGTTGGGAACGCCAAGCAAGCAGCGTTGTTTTATGCGAAGTGTTTTGGATTTACTAACACAGCTTATCGAGGATTAGAAACGAGCTACCGCGACATAGCATCTTATGTGATGCAACAAGGAAATATCAACTTTGTTTTAAGTACAGGGCTGAGTCCGGATCATTCCATTTCTCAAAGTGTACTGAAACACGGCGACGGTATAGCCATCATCGCCCTAGAAGTACCGGATGCTATTAGCGCTTACAAACAAACAACCGACCGAGGTGCTATAGGAATTATTGCTCCCACCGAACAAGAAGACGCCTATGGGAAATTTCGTTATTCTGCCATTCGTGGCTATGGTGACACTCTGATTAAGTTTATCGATCGCAGCGATTACGCAGGTGTGTTTGCTCCTGGTTTCGAGGCTCAAAATAGGGCGCACCTCAACAGCAAAGGAGTGGGACTGAATGCCATTGATCACATAGTTGGCAACGTCGAATTAGGTGCAATGGAACGCTGGGTGCAGTTTTTTGCCGACACAATGGGCTTTAATCTTTTAGTACATTTTGACGATAAAACCATTGCTACAGAATACTCTGCCTTAATGTCCAAGGTGATGCAGGATGGTGCAGGCAAAATAAAATTGCCAATTAACGAACCTGCTAGTGGCAAACGCAAATCCCAAATAGAAGAGTACCTGGAATATAATTATGGGCCTGGAGTTCAACACGTGGCGTTGGCAACTGACAATATTATTGAGACAGTTACCCGCATGAAAGCAACAGGTGTAGATTTTTTAGTTACTCCACCAAGCTATTACGAAAATTTAGAAGAACGAGTAGGGAAAATTGACGAACCGATAGATAAGTTGGCAGAGTTGGGAATTTTAGTAGATAGGGATCAAGACGGGTATTTGCTGCAAATTTTCACCCAACCTGTACAAGATAGACCAACACTGTTTTTTGAGGTGATTGAAAGACACGGGGCGCGTGGTTTTGGTGAAGGAAACTTCAAAGCCTTGTTTGAAGCCATTGAACGCGAACAAGCACGGCGGGGAAATCTCGTAAGCGTCTAGGGGCGAAGCGATATGACTTACTACTATAAGTTGGGCAAAATTCCACACAAGCGACATACTCAATTTCGCCAGCCCAACGGTTCTTTGTATCACGAAGAATTGATTAGCATTCACGGCTTCTCAGGTGTGCAATCCTTGCTTTACCATCTGCGCCCACCTACTCAGATTCAGAAAATTTTAGTAGAACAAAAGGTAGAAATTCCCTATGAAGAAACTGGTGCGTTGCTGCACCGCCACTTACGGACAGCGACAGTAGGGTTGAGTGGGGATGCGATCGCATCTCGTGTTCCTCTGATGGCTAATGCAGATATCTGTATTTCCGTTGCTCGTCCCACCCAACCGATGCGGTATTGGTATCGGTTTGCTCATGGTGATGAAATAATTTTCATCCATGATGGTAGCGGTGTTTTGGAAAGTCAATACGGCATCCTGCGTTACAAAGCCGGGGATTACTTGGTGATTCCCACAGGAGTGCTGTGGCGCATCATTCCCGACGCTGGAATTGAGCAACGGATGCTCGCGATCGAAGCCCACGGACATATTGAGCCACCAGCTCGTTATCTCAATCGTTACGGTCAATTTTTAGAACATTCTCCCTACTGCGAACGTGACATTCGCCCACCTGATGAGTTAGTTACTTATGACGAAGAAGGGGAATTTGAGGTACGAGTCAAAGCGCAAGACCAAATTACCAGTTACCTTTACCGCCATCATCCTTTAGATGTGGTTGGCTGGGATGGACACCTGTGGCCCTTTGCCTTTAACATCGAAGACTTTGAGCCAATTACAGGGCGACTGCATCAGCCACCGCCTGTACATCAAACCTTTGAAGCCCCAGGATTTGTTGTGTGTTCTTTTGTACCGCGCCTTTTCGATTATCATCCCCAAGCAATTCCGGCTCCCTACAACCATTCCAACGTTGATTCAGATGAGGTCATCTACTACGTAGAAGGCAACTTCATGTCTCGTAAAGGAATTGATCGGGCATCAATTACCGTTCATCCTAGCGGCATTCCCCACGGCCCCCACCCAGGAATGTACGAGGGGTCAATTGGTAAAGAACGGACGAATGAACTCGCAGTTATGATTGATACATTCCGTCCGTTGAAATTAACGAAGTATGCCTTGGCGTTGGAGGACAAAGCCTATTCCTACAGTTGGATTTCACATATAGGAGAACCTGTACACGGCTTTAAGCCGTGAGTTTCTCAAACGAGGTGTTTTATGACTCAAGTTCTTGCAGCACCAAACAATTTAACTATTTCCTCGCGGATTGAAGAACGCTTGCAGCGAGGCGAGTTAACTCAAGCTCAAGTAGATAACTTCCGCGACTTCCTGGCTGAAGTAGAACGTGAATTTTTGCAGCACCGCATCATCACTAATAACACTTATACTCGGTGGTTTAGCAATGGTACGGCAACAGATGAAGAATTGCGCCACTTCATCAAACAATTCTCGGTTTTCTCTAACCAATTCTTAATTGCAGCTTTACTAAAAGCGATCAACTCTCCTACCCTGCAACAATCGCGGGCTAGTCGAGAGATTTTGTTGAACGAGTTAGGCGTAATTTATCGTCAGCCTGGAAAGAATGCAGGCACTCATTTAGCTCAAACTGAAGAAGATAAAGACCGAGAAGGCGACCCGGAACTAGTAAGTACAGAAGGCACTGTAGACGGTGGTATCTGCCGTTTTCGCGCTGCTCATTTTGAATGGCTGCTAGGTGTAGCTGAAGGGTTAGGGCTACACTACGAAGAACTGGGTAAGCGCAAGCACGGCCGCCCCAGCACCTTGCACTTTTGCGACGAATTGCAACGCCTCTATGGTAGCGATGACCCCCAAATAGCTGAGGGTGCTAGCTTTGCAGTTGAAAATTGGGCAGCAGCAGGCTTTTGGCAAGAATTGGAAGACGGACTGACGCGGATTAAAAATACACGACATCCGCAGCTACATTTAGCATTTTTCACTTGGCACAACCGCGTTGAAGGGCAACACGCCGGACATACTTTAGAAGAACTGGAGGAAGTCTATTTTCAGGCAAATTTTGACCGAACCAAATTTATCCAAGGAGGGCGAGAAATTTTAGATGCGATCGCCGTCTTTTGGAATGGTCTTAACGAAGACAGAGTAAACAGAGTTATTATTTAGTATCACTTGGCATAAGTTCATAGTTTTTTTTCAACGCAGAGGGACGCAAAGTAAGCGCAAAGTAACGCAGAGTATTTTCAAAGTCAATTCTCCTTATCCTCTCTGCGTCCACCGAAGTTTGCAAGGGCAAGGGGAACCCCCGCACCGCAACTTCTCTGTGCGCCTCTGCGTGAGACTAAAATCCAAAATTCTTATAAGAGGTAAAAAGCGATGACAAAGCAGTTATCGCTAGAACAAATTATCGCTTGCGGCATAGCAAAAGAAACGGCTGCCGCGATGTTACCACAAATCAATCGGTGGCTTTCTTGCCTGTCTGCCTCAGAGTGCTGGCAATATCTCACCCGCCACATTCTTAAACCTGACCAACCTTTTCACTTCCACGAACTACTTTATCAAACCACATTTGCAGACTGGCACACCAGCCAAGGGCCTCCTCCAGCTTGGTTTCCTTCCGATGAACAAATACAGGCAACCAACATCGCGGCGTTGATGAAACAGCTAAAGCTTGATTCTTACGCAGAACTACACGCTTGGTCAGTTGAGCATCGTGGTGAGTTTTGGGAGATAATGATTCAACGATTAGGTATCCGCCTGCAAAAGCCATATAGCGAAATTGTTGACTTATCGCAGGGTGTGGAGTCTCCCCAATGGTTAGTAGATGCTCGTCTTAACATTGCTGAAAGTTGTTTTTTGGCAGATGCAGATGCGATCGCCATTATTTTTCAGGAAGAAGGCGGTTCCCTGACTACCTTAACTTATGGAGAACTCCAGGCTTTAACCAACCGAGTTGCTAATGGATTGGTAAACGCTGGCTTTGTTCCTGGGGATGCGATCGCGATCGCTATGCCGATGACTGCTGAATCGGTGGCAATTTATTTAGGTATTGTGAAAGCTGGCTGCGTGGTCGTTTCCATTGCCGATAGTTTTGCTGCTGCTGAAATTGCGATGCGGTTGCACCTGTCTGAGGCTAAAGCTATCTTTACTCAAGACTATATTTGGCGTTCCGGCAAGCAGTTACCCCTTTATAGCAAAGTGGTTGACGCCAACGCACCGAGAGCGATCGTGCTGGGGCCGTCTTTGGAACTGCGTTCTAGTGATTTAACTTGGAAAGAATTTCTCAGTAACAATGAGCAATTCGATGCTTTCTTTGCCCATCCTGCGGCGTACACTAACATCCTGTTCTCTTCAGGTACTACGGGAGAACCGAAAGCAATTCCCTGGACGCAAACTACCCCTATCAAATGTGCTACAGATGGGCATTTACACCAAGATATCCACCCTGGTGATGTGGTAGCCTGGCCGACTAATTTGGGGTGGATGATGGGGCCGTGGCTAATCTATGCGAGTTTAATTAATCGAGCGACCATTGCGCTTTACTACGGCACACCTACAGAACGGGGGTTTGGTGAGTTTATTCAAGATGCCCATGTCACTATGCTGGGTGTAGTCCCCAGTTTAGTCAGCATTTGGAAAACTACCTCGTGTATGCAAGGACTTGACTGGAGCAGTATCAAAGCATTCAGTTCCACGGGTGAGTGTTCCAACCCGCAAGATATGCTCTTTTTGATGTCCAAAGCTGGCTACAGACCAATTATGGAATACTGCGGTGGTACGGAAATTGGCGGGGCATATATCACTAATACGCTGGTACAACCTTCTGCACCTTCAACCTTTAGTACACCAACTTTAGGTTTAGACTTTGTAATTCTTGACGAAGAAGGTCATCCTGCCGACAAAGGCGAAGTATTTATTATTCCCCCTTCTATTGGACTTTCAACAGAATTACTGAACAAGAACCATCATCAAGTCTACTTCGCTGATACCCCCCGCACTTCCCTCCGCCGTCACGGTGACCAAATCGAGCTATTACCTAATGGCTACTACTGTGCCCAAGGTCGTGTTGACGACACAATGAATTTAGGCGGTATTAAAGTTAGCTCAGTGGAAATTGAGCAGATTCTTAATACTGTAGAGGGAATTTGCGAAACAGCCGCGATCGCCTGTTCTCCTGCTGAAGGTGGGCCAAGCCAGTTAGTAATTTACGCTGTGCTGGACACTGATGTACAGCAGGACAAAGAAGCACTCAAAAATTCCTTACAAACAGCAATCCGGCAGCGTCTCAATCCCTTGTTCAAAATTCAAGATTTAGTAACTATTGATACTTTGCCACGTACCGCATCCAACAAAGTGATGCGTCGCGTGTTGCGCGAACATTATCAGGCTTTTATACACCAACTTATACCAATTCAAAATTCGTCTTGAAAAGTTTGCTACGGAGGAGCCAGCGCAGTCTTGGGGGTTTCCCCCATGCGCGACTGGCGTTGGAAACCCTCCTGGCAACTTTTCGCAAAATTCAAAATTAATAAAGCCAGATTTTAATATCAGTTTCCATATTTAAATCTGTCAGATTCTTATTTGAATTGGTATTACAAATTTGTCTGAGGCAAAGAATTATGACAACCATCACACTCAAAGAAGGAATTGTGAATCCTCTCCGGCTTGAGGATTACGATGTGAGCCAACAATGTGGTTTCTTACCGATTTATTCTCCTGCTGAGGCTAAATTGCCAGATATATTTTGGCAAGTACAAAAGACTGTTGCCTTACTACCCAAGTGGGTAGCTACCGGAAAGATTCGCCAGGTGATTAAGAACCTGCTCAAAGTCGACGTAGAGCGAGAAACATTAGACCAGATGCAGTTGCGTCGGGCAATGCAGATATATTCCTACCTGACTCATGCCTATGTTTGGGGCGAAGCAACAACTCCTAAAGTGCTACCACACAACATTGCCATACCTTTTTACCAGATTTCTCAAAGACTGGGCAGACCTCCTGTGTTGTCTTATGCCTCCTATACCTTGGATAACTGGGTAAGAATTCACGAAACTGAACCTATGGAAATTGGCAACATTATGGTGTGGCAAAACTTTTCCGGTGGTTTGGATGAAGATTGGTTTATCCTCATTCACATCGAAATCGAAGCCAAAGCTGCACCTGCACTAGCGGCGATTCCCAATATTTTGCAGGGGATTGCTCAAGGCGACACCGATATGGTAATTGCTGCTTTAGAAGACATCAAGCAGGCATGGATAAACATCAACGCCACCATGAGCCGGATGCCAGAAGCCTGCGATCCCTATATTTACTACAATCGAGTCCGTCCCTACCTTTACGCCTGGAAAAACAACCCTGCATTGCCAGAAGGGCTTATATATGAAGGTGTAGAAGCTTATGGCGAAGAACCCCAGCAGTTTCGCGGTTCGACAGGCGCACAGAGTACGATTGTACCTATTATGGATGCTTTATTTAACATCGCCCACGAAGGCGATCCCTTGTGGGAATACTTAATAGAAATGCGGGGTTATATGCCACCTAAACACCGCGCTTTTGTAGAAGAAGTGGAAAAACGTTCAACACTGCGCGATTTTATCAAAAACCGCATGGATAGAGTACCGAAACTCAAGGACTTATATAATGACTGTGTGTCACTAATAGAACAATTCCGTACTCAGCATCTAAAATTTGCTGCCCGCTACATTAACCAGCAGACAGCCAAGTCCAACAACGACACTGAGATTGGCACGGGTGGCACGCCATTTATGCAGTATCTCAAAAAACATCGTGATGAAAATAACCAGCATCTTTTGTAAGCTGGTACGTAATTGTTAATTTGTAATTCGTAATTCGTAATTGAAGATATAATTACGAATTACGAATTAGTATTAGTAATACCGAATTTTCTGATTTTGAATTTTGAATTGTTAACCCTGTGTTGTAATACTCTAGAAAGTAGCGATCGCTTGTCTCTTAAAAGTTAAGGTTGATAGCGCACACTAAAGTAAAAGCCTTCATCTTGGGCATTATTGCCTCGATCTGCTAAATTGACAAATGGCACTCCATAATCGAGCCGCAAAGTGAGACGATCAAATCCGAAAGCTTGATTCCACAATAATCCTAAGCCTGCACTAGCTAGAAATGTTTGATTGGGTAGCTTATTAGGATTATCGGATTGATTCCAAACGGTTCCCAAATCGATAAACGGCGCGAATTGAATTGTAGGTAATCCAGCTTCATTACGTTCTACTGTGATCCGATCTTCAATCGCCAAACGAAATCCATTATCCCCAGAGCGAATATTTTGGCGATATCCCCTTACAGACTGTCCACCCCCAATCACAAATTGCTGGGAAGGTAATAAGCTGTCTGGTGTTAGTTGCAAGTCTGCTTGAATCAGCAACAGGTGATTATCATTAAGTTGCTGTACGCGCTGTATCTGACCTAGCCAACTGAAAAAACGACCATCAGGAATTGGATCATTATTGATAGTGGCATCGAATAAGCCAGTACCTAACCTAAATTGCGATAGTAGAAACCAGGCTCCTTGAGGATCGCGTCTCACATAGTCTTGGCTAAATTTTAATACACTGGTGCGGCTAACTCCATTGGGATCGGGGCCAATACCAAAAGGAGTTGGGAGTCGATCAAAAAGAAAAGTTTGACCATCCTCATAAGTAAACCCTAAGGATAAGGCAAATTCTTCTCTAGGCGATCGCACTAACGGCTGACGATAACTAATTTCATAAACATCTTGATCAGCCCGTATACCCAACTGATCAAACGGTGGCTCAGTAATTTCGTTACGATTGGGTGCGACTCTCAAGCGTACCTTCCCGTTCATGGCGTTTACGGGAATTTGATAGCTAAAATCAAAGACATTAGAACCACCTGTAAGTGTGCGGTAATAAGAACCTGCTAGTTCATCTCCATTACCCGTTAAGTTGCGATGGCTCAGTTGAATACCAAATCTTTCAGCTCCAATACTAGGTGGAGAATAGTTATCTATACTCAAGCTGCTGGTGAAAGGGTTTGCTTCATCAACTCTGACAATCAGAATACTTTGCCCAACCTTACCCGTTGGGCGGAGGCTGGCTTCTATATTGTTGAAAAGCGGATCAAGTCTTAATAACCTCAATTGCTCTTCAAGCTTAATTGTATTCAAAGGAATACCAGCGCCCAATTCGATGCGACTACGAATATAGGAAGGATTTAAACGCTTTGTTCCTTGAATTTCAATTTCTGCTAGTCGCCCTTCGATGACGCGAATAATGGCAACACCATCGGTACTACCAAGCTGCCGAGCTACAGGAATCGCCCTAGAATTAATGTAGTTTTTATTTAGGTAAAGCTGGGTAACAGCATCCGCTGCTTTTGCGATTTCTTCTTGAGTTAATTCCCGTCCTTCAAAAGGCTGCACAGCTGCATTCAATTCATTTTCACTAAAGACTGTGCTATCTATAACTTGAATTTTGCGGACGTAAATCCGCTCAGGATTTACTGCTGGTGGCGTTGAGTGCTGAGTTCCCAGTTGTGAGTTCCCAGTTGTGAGTTCCCAGTTGTGGGTGTGACTATCACTAGCTGTAGCTTTCAGCCCATTCATCGGTACAATCCAGACCAAATGCAGAATTAGCAAACCACACTTGAAACTGAGATTGTTATAACTTTGCAAATTATCTAACAATAGATGAAATAAACAGATGAATCTTTGCTGAGTCTGGGCTTCAGGCTTCAAATTAATTTTTATATCTTTTCTCATTTTGAATGTATTGAGATGCCTTATTTAAGGATTTAGCCTTTTCGACTCCTGAGTATGCTTTGGCTACATGAATATATAAATTTGAATATTATATTTTTGAGATTAACATTAATAATCAAAAAAACATATACATTTAATACATTTAAACCAATTGCGTCTCAGTGATATCCGCTAGCATTGTATGCTGGTAATAGATTAACAAATCTGGAGTAATTCCATGTCACCGCTGATCTCTATTGTCATCATTAATTACAATCGAGAGCGTTACCTTGGGGCAGCGATCGCGAGTGTCCTACAACAGACATGGCAAGACTTTGAGCTACTAATTTGGGATGATGGCTCTACAGATGCATCTGTGGCGATCGCCAAGGAATATACCCATAAAGATGCGAGAATCCGCGTAGTAACAGCGCCCCATCAAGGAATTACTTTAGCGCGACAAGCAGCGATCGCCCAAACTACTGGAATTTACATCGGTTGGATAGATAGCGATGACCTACTAGCCCCTACAGCTTTGGCAGAAACCGCTGCCAAACTCAACCTTTACCAAGAAATGGGATTTGTTTACACTGACTACCTAGATATCGACGAAAACAGCAAGGTTCTCGGCTATGGTAATCGTTGTCGCATTCCCTACTCCCCAGAACGGCTGCTAGTGGATTTTATGACTTTCCAATTCCGCCTCATTCGCCGTTCAGCTTACGACCGAGTGAATGGATTTGATGGTTCGCCGTCTTATGCTGAAGACTACGATTTATGTTTGCGACTATCAGAAGTTGCTCAGGTAGGACACGTCAAGAAACCACTCTACTATTACCGCAAACATTCAGCTAGTGTAACTCAAGAGCGCAGTTTAGAAGTTGTTTTGTGTTCCCAACAAGTTATTGCTCAAGCACTAAAACGGCGGGGACTCGCTGACCAGTATCAAATCGATGTGGAATTACCCGCAGGACGTTTCCGATTGCGGCATAAGAAACTTTCACATAATTTTATTGCTGAGGCGGCTACTCAGGCAAAGGCTGCTTTTTCAGGCTTAAAGTCTCTCAAAGTTGGCTACATTCCTCTTATCCCTAATTTTCAAACACTTAAATATATTTCCTTAGCAATTGTTCCTCTGTTCGCCGCGATTTATACTGGCATTGCCAAAGCGCAACAAATTGTACCTGCTATTGACGGTACAGGCACAATAGTTACTCCCAATGGCAACAGGCTCGATATTACTGGTGGTACAACTTCTGGCGATGGTGCTAACCTCTTCCACAGCTTTCAACAGTTTGGGGTAACACCAGAACAAATCGCCAATTTTCAAGCCAATCCCAACTTGCAAAATATTCTCGGACGGATTACAGGTGGCAATGCTTCAGTAATTAATGGCTTAATTCAAGTAACAGGGGGCAGTCCTAACCTCTTCTTGATGAATCCGGCAGGATTTGTTTTTGGATCTAATGCCAGTTTAAATGTTCCTGGCGCTTTTACGGCAACAACAGCTAACGGTGTTGGCTTTGGTAACAGTTGGTTTAATGCCATTGGTGCTAATGACTATACAGTTTTAGCAGGTAATCCCACTGGATTTGCATTTACCATGACTCAGCCAGGGGCAATTTTGAATGCTGGCAATTTGGGCGTGGGTGCGGGGCAGAGTTTGAACCTTTTGGGCGGGACAGTCGTAAATACTGGGCAACTCTCAGCACCAGCAGGACAAATCCTGATTACATCTGTACCAGGGCAAAGTTGGGTACGTCTGAGTCAGCCAGGAAATTTGTTGAGTCTGGAAATTCAGCCCCTAGCTGCTAATAGTAATCAACCAAACAATTCGACAATTCCCATTGTCTCTTTACCCGAACTGTTGACAGTAGGTAACACTGGGTTAAGCGCAAACCCTGATGGTAGTGTGAAAGTTCCCGGTTCCAACACCAATGTTCCTATTACTCCAGGTACAACCATTGTGTCCGGCAAAGTAGATGTATCCGGCCCAACAGGCGGTACTGTGAATGCTTTGGGTAAAAAAGTGGGCGTAATTGGCGCTAATATTAACGCCTCTGGGACGAATGGTGGCGGTACTGTGCTGATTGGAGGTGATTACAAAGGTCAGGGAACTGTGCCCAATGCGGCTCAAACTTATGTTGACTCCAATTCGGTAATTAACGCTGACAGCAACCTAAATGGAAATGGGGGACGCGTTATTGTTTGGGGTAACGATACAACTCAATTTTTAGGAAAAATTACTGCCCGTGGAGGGGTAAATATTGGCGATGGTGGTTTTGTAGAAGTATCGGGCAAAAATTTCTTAACCTTCAATGGTCAAGTAGATACTTCAGCAGCCAATGGTAAATTAGGGAGTTTATTACTCGACCCCAGCACATTGACTATTATTGATGCTCCATCAGGGTCAGGTACTTTTGATAGTACGGCAGGCAGTATTCCTTTTGACCTAGCAGATAGTGGGGCTAACACCGTTTCTTGGGGGGCACTTGCTAGCTTAGGGTTCGGTGCGAATATCGACTTACAAGCGACAGGAAACATTACCATAGATTCCATTACTGGGTCTACACCTGGAGTAACTACCCCTGGAGTAGCTACATTAAGCTTAGGCAGTAGCGGTGGTTTCAGCCTGACATCAACTAGTGGCTCTGTAATTTTTGCTACTATCACCGATACAATCAATACTACCGGAGGAGCCATTACCATTTCAGGAGCCAGCTTATCTCTGGGAAATCTCAATACAGTTGGTAGTTTTAGTACCAGCGGCAATGTGAATTTGTCTGCAACTGGCAACATTAGTGCAGGTAACATTATTGCCAGTGGTAACGGCTATGGAACAGGTAGTATCGGTGTTACTACTACTGGAGGTGCAATTACTTTAGGCTCTCTAGACACCAGTATTACTGAGCCGTTTTTCACTAGTGCGACTGGTGGCTCGGTCACTTTAAATGCCACAGGTGATATCCTAACCCAAGCAATTAATTCCTCTTTTAGTGAAGGCTTTATTGACTCCGGTACAGGTGGCAATGTTCAACTGACAACTACAGCAGGTAGCATCACTACAGGGGCAATTAACTCTTCTGTAAGTAAAGATGGAGGAGGTAGCTTTACAGGTACATCTGGTACAGTTAACTTAAATGCTGCGAATAATATCACGGTTAATGATGCCATTAACACCTCAGCGATCGCTACCAACGCAGATGGGTCTGCAACTGCTACAGGTGGTGCAGTTAACTTAACTGCCGGAAATAACATTACTACTACTACTATTAATAGTGATGCGATCGCCACAAATTTCGGTTCGGGTGCAACTGCTACAGGTGGTGCAGTTACCTTACAAACTAGCAATCCTTTTGGCAGCACAATTAGTTTTAGCACTATCAGCACTCAGGCAATTGGCGAATTTGGCAGCACGATTCAAGGCGGTGCTGTGCAGGTGTTGACAAACGGACTAATTCAAGGAACAGGGACAACAATTGACGGTGATGCGATCGCTACTAGTGGAATTATTCTTGGTGAGCCAAATGTTAGCTTTGCACCACCTGTAGGCGGTACTATTACAATTCAACATGATGGTGGGCCCAACAATGTGCCATTTATTGTCGGTGATGCCAGTGTTAATGGCGTAGCAGGCGCACTCAATGCGGGTGACACTTCAATCATCTCTGCGGGTAGCTTGAGTTCGCCCGTCTTACCAAATGGCGGGGCTGCTAGTGGCACTCCTAGCGGTATCACCATCAATTCCGTCAACTCTCCTCCTACACTAACGGCAATCTCATCGCTACCAGATACCCAAACTAATCAGCAAGTAACTTTTGGCTTCGATACTCTGGCTGCAATAGTTACTGATGCCAATAACGACATCACATCCATCCAAATTGATACGCTAAATACAGGTAGCCTCACTGTTAATGGTGTTGCTGTTGTCCCTGGTGTTACTACCTTATCTAGCGGCGATACTTTGGTTTACACGCCCCCAACAGATACTAATGGTTCATTCAACGCCTTTACCATTAGTGCAAACGATGTTGTTTCCTCTTCAACACCCATACAGATAGGAATCAACGTCGTTTCTACCCCAACAGACCCCACGCCAACAGATCCCACACCAACAGACCCCACGCCAACAGACCCCACGCCAACAGATCCCACACCAACAGATCCCACACCAACAGATCCCACACCAACAGATCCCACACCAACAGATCCCACACCAACAGATCCCACACCAACAGATCCCACACCAACAGATCCCACACCAACAGACCCCACACCAACAGACCCCACACCAACAGACCCCACACCAACAGACCCCACACCAACAGACCCCACACCAACAGACCCCACACCAACAGACCCCACACCAACAGACCCCACACCAACAGATCCCACACCAGATGTTCCTACCTGCACTTTTCAGTGCAAGCAAGGTACACCGACTAACCCTAACCCCAATCCGCCTAGAAATGGCGTTACCATCCTTGATACCAACCCCACTCCCGAAGATAAATTAACAGCTAGGGTTGCAGATTATTTAGGTGTAGCCACTCCGCCCCTTAAATCACCGGATGAAGCCAGAGAAATTGCTCTGACAATTGAGCAAGCTACTGGTGTTAAACCCGCATTTATTTATATTAGTTTTGTACCTGTAGAAATTCCCCTTAATGGGCTTGTAGGCGAAGTTAAATCTACTAAACAGTTAAATACCACAGCAGAACAGGATAATGAACAACTCGAACTAGTAGTAGTAACCGGGAAGGGTGATCCTATACGCAAGCGCATTCCTAGCGCGTCAAAAACCAAAGTTTTGCAAGTAGCCCAAGAATTCCGTGACCAAATCATTAATCCACGAAACCGTCGTCGTACCACTTATTTGCGTTCATCTCAACAACTTTATAGTTGGATTATTGCACCACTAGAAACAGATTTGCAGGCACGAGAAATCAATAATTTAGTATTTCTACCAGATATTGGCTTACGTTCAATTCCAATAGCAGCCCTTAACGATGGCAAGGGATTTTTAGTAGAAAAATATAGTATTGGTTTGATGCCAAGTCTCAGCTTGACTAACACCTTATATACTGACATTAAAAAATCCCAAGTTTTAGCGCTCGGTGTTTCTCAAAGTACTCAGGGACAAGAACCCTTACCAGCAGTTCCTCTAGAATTATCAACATTAATTTCTAAACTTTGGCAGGGCAAATTATTATTAGACAAACAAGCCACATTAGCAAATCTCAAAACTATCCGCAGCCAACAACCTTTTGGCATTATTCATATGGCAACCCATGCTGATTTTGCTACTGGTGCTTTAAGCAACTCCTACATTCAGCTGTGGGAAGACAAGTTACGTTTAAACCAGATACGGCAGTTAAGGTTGAATGAACCCCAAGTCGAAATGCTGGTACTGAGTGCTTGCAGAACTGCTTTGGGGAGCGAAGAAGCAGAGATTGGCTTTGCTGGTTTAGCTGTACTAGCAGGTGTTAAAACTAGTATTGCTAGTCTTTGGGCAGTCAACGATGTTGGTACAGCAGCTTTAATGACAGAATTTTATCAGAATTTAAAGACTGCTCCTATTCGGGCAGAAGCTTTAAGAAAAGCTCAGGTAGCTATGGCCAAGGGAAATGTTTATTTAAAGAATGGTCAAATCCAAGGCTTGGGTTCAGTAGGGAATTTGCCTTTACCTGCTGACAGTATTGATCAACCTGATGAATCACTATCCCATCCTTATTATTGGGCAGCATTCACAATGGTCGGTAATCCTTGGTAGTGCTGAGTGGTGAGTGCTAAGTGCTAAGTGAAAAGTCAAAAATATTTCGTAGGGTGGGCATTGCCGAGTTTTAGTGCCCTGAATATAAATACTCAGGACACTAAATTCAAAGCCTAGGATTTTTGGAGACGATATCCTAGCTAAGGATAAAAACGTGTTTAACCTTGACGCGAGAGTCTAATGCGATCGCAATGGGAGTACCTTCTTTAGTTTGAGGGATGCCACCTTGAAAGTTTACAGACCCTTTGCTGCCCTAATTCCCCAACAAGTTCAATTTTTGTAAGCATAGACATTAGAGCGATAAAACAGCCATAAGATCCATGTGGAAAGAAAAATCAATTGTTGAAGGATAGGTATTTGGGAAATAGAGATAATCAAAGCTTTGCGACGCTTAGAGGGAGTAGAGGAGCTAACACTATTTTGTCGGACTCGATATTTTATTAATGGCTGAGGGAGTCTAATTTTAGAGAAATTAGATTTGTTTTGAGTCCACCAATCACCATCGGATGCAATCGCAAGGGATTCATTAAAAGGATACTTTTTCATAATCTCTGTTTTAACAAGCCAAGAGCTAGGCATAGGAATATACCGAGCCAAAGCAAAAGCTCTAACAGAACCTTCTTCGTTCATAAGGTAGTGATCGCATCCGATAAAATCACAACCTTTTTCGATAGCTTCATTCAATTGCTTTTGAGTTTTGCCAGGAATCCAAACATCATCCCCATCGCAATAAGCAATCCAAGGATTTTGAACGTATTTTAAAGCGCTATTTCTAACAGCACCCGGATGGGCAAGAGGAATCCTTACAAGAGTAATTCGAGAATCGTTAATTAAAGGTAAAGATTCTATCCAGTCGTTAGTTAGGGAAACACAGATAAGAATCTGTGAAATTTCCGGCTCGGACAGAACAGAGTCTAGTGTCTGAGAGAAAAAAGGTTTTTCCCCGCCCGTCATTACGGTAATAATTGCGGTTACACACATCTAGGATAGCCTCCAAGGACGATTAAATCACACCAACCGGAATTAAAGTTTCAATCGCTGATAGAGATTTTAAAACTAGACAATTTTACTACCGTCGTGCCCCTATGGTGTAATCTATTCCAGCCTAACTGAACTCTATTGGGGCATTGCCCACCTTAGAGGATGTTTTAAAATTGCTATTTATTGCAAATTAAGAATTACGAATTTTTAATCCCAGTTCCCTACTAAAACAAAAGGGGCCCAGTAGTAGGGGTGTTTAAATTTATAACTTAACTCTCCTGAAAGAAGAAATAATTGAGCATTACGCAAAGCTTCTGCTTTTTTTTGGTTTTGAGCAATTTCTTTGTAAAACTCGATCATTAAAACGGCAGTTGCTTCATCGTTGACGCTCCAAAGAGTCGCCAATGTACTAAGTGCCCCTGATTGTAAGGCAATGCCAGCAATTCCTAAAGTAGCTCGGCTATCACCAGCAGCGGTTTCGCAAGCGCTGAGAACAAGTAAATTAATTGCCCCTTGTTGGCTTGTTTGTCGAGTTTTGAGTACAGAATTTAAATCGTTAACATTAACTCTTTTATTCCAAGTCAAAATGAATGTATCTTCGGCTTTGGAACTAAATTGTCCGTGAGTTGCTAAATGTAATATTGAGCCAGGAAATGACTCAACAGCTTCTTCAATATTTTTAATGGTAAAATTATTGTCTATAAAATTTTGCGCTGTAGAAAATATAAGTTTGATTTGCTCAAGCTCATATTTCACACCTGGTAATGGGGGAAAGTCGTCACGTCCTTCGCTGAGTCCACCAACAACTGCTTGCAAACGTTTTTTGCTTAAAGGCTGAGGTGGTAATAGCTCTAAACCTGGTGTGATTGCAATATTATATTTTTTCTGAACTAAATATTGTTTTTTTTGTTGGTCGTAAAGTGCAGCTATGGGGATACTCTGCAATGTTCCATCTAAGACAAAAACGAGATTTTGAACGCCACTATTATGCAAATCTGATTCGATAGGTCTGATTAACCAGTCATAGATCTGTTGTGAAATATGCAAAAAATCACGAGGACTTTTGAGTAAGATTTTTCGACGCAGTTCCTTAATTTTGTCTTCAAATGTTGTTTTGGCAATAACAACTGTACGCAATTGTAGAGATTTACTTTTTGGTTGGTTCGGTAACGAGAGAATAATTGCTAGGCGATCGCTTAACACTATAGGGTAAATTACAGCTGTTTGTCGCTGTTGATCGATTTTGTCAATTTGGACGGGTTGTGTGTCTAAACAGGCTCTACGAAAGAAGTTATCTAACTCTGCTAACTGTAATGATTCAATTACTTTCCTGGCTTTATCTAAATTTTCTGGACTAGTTTCTCCAGTTTTAGGCAATAGCAAACTGACATACTCACGGTAGACTGGTTCTACTTCATCCCTAAAAGAAAATTGGGCGTCACGATTGACAGTAACTAAATCACGACGTAAAGCTTTTAAAATTTTTACGGCTTTGTCGTAGGCTGCGATTGCCTCCGGCACTGCGCTCCGCGCAATCGCTACTTTATCATTGCCTTGCGGATTACTAGAAGCGCTGAGAATCCGGCCTAATTGCCATTGCCAACGATAGGCTATATCTTTTGCTTGAATAGCTTCTGCTAATTTTAAAGCCTGCTGAGTCAGGCTTTGCGCTTCAGTCCATTGCTGAGTTTGCTCGTACAAACTACCTAAAGTACCCAATGCATAAGCTTGCGCCCGGACATCTGACAAAATTTTAGCTTGCTTAACACCTGTAGCCACAACTTTAGCAGCCATACACAGCGAACTCACAGATGTACAAGAGTTTTGATCAGAAATTGTTCCCTGTATTGACACTCCTGTTTTTGCTAACTTTACTAAACTTTGGGCAAAGTTAATCTGAGCGTAAACGCTACTACGACTGGCTGGTAAATTCTCCAGCTTTGCTGGTAAGCTTTGAATTTCAGGCAGAATTTGCTGCAACAAGTTTTGAATTTCTGAGGAAGGTTCTTTTTTTACAGATGTTGTCAACAAATTAACCAAAACTCGCAGCTTATTTAATTGTGCTTGCAACTGCGTTGTCTGATTCTGTGAAATACTCGCAGCTCGCTCATAATACTTTAATGCTGCTTCGGTGCTTTGCTGGGCTTGAGCAGTGTTTCCTAAACTCAGCAGAATTTCTGCTAGCTTTTCTGCTTCAATTTTAAGTGGCGTTTGGGCAGTATTTACTAAATTTAATTGCGTTTCTAATTGACAAAGTTCTTCTAATCGCAACCTTTTTGCTTGTATCTGACAACCTACTTCTAAAATCTGCTGAGATTTGTTTAAATCACCAACTACACGTAAGGTATTGCCGAGACTGAGCAATCCTGTGGCTTTGATGAGAGAGTCTGGTTGCTGATCCAGGGTTAGCTTAACATTCTCTAAAGTGTTTGTAGCGCGACGGTAAAGTCCCAATGTCTGCAATGCCTGAGTCTGGTTAATTTGGCTACCAATTTTACCCGCTTCATCCCCAATTTTACTATAAGTAGCTGTCGCCTCTTCCCAACTGCTGAGGGACTTTTCTGTTTGTCCTTGTGCCAATTGTATGCGGCCTTGAGTATTAAGAGCTTGGGCGCGAATAGATAAATAATCTTTGCTGTTACTTTTGTTTTGTAATAGTTTTAAACTTTTATCAATTGTTTGTTGAGCATCAGGTAATTGTCCTAACTGTTGATAAGTCAAGGAAAGATAGCTTAATACCAGCGCTTGGTTTAGTCTATCTCCTGTAGCTTGCAATGCCTCATCTGTTTGTTTAAAAATTTTCAATGCTGAAGAATATTGTTCATTTTGATATAGTTTTAAACCTTGTTCTAATAGTTCTTGGGGATTTGCGCTTTGATTACCTAATACTGGCGGTTGGGTGATTGCTGCTATGGAAGTAATTTGATTAATCAAATTAGCAGATGGTGACGGGAGATTAGCGATTTGAAATAATGTAGCTAATAAAATTGCAGACATAAAATTTTATTTAGAAAGATTGGGTATAAACAATAGAAAAGTAGAGTCCGTTTTCTTGCCAAGTATTTTTATTGCTAGAAACTGAGTTCAGCGGGATACCCCAGTCAAAACGAGCAGTGAGGCGATCACTTTGCTGCCACAATAGTCCTAAGCCCACGGATGCGATCGTATCAAGATTGAGAGATGCCCTACCAGGCTGAGAGTGATTCCAAGCAGTGCCAAAATCTATAAAGGGAGTAATTTGCAGCAATCCTTGAATTTCTGGCACACGCACCACCGGATACCGCAATTCGGCAGTAGCCAACAAGCCATTATCAGCTAAAATTTCATCTTGACGGTAACCCCGAACGGTGGACTGTCCTCCTAATCCAATTTGTTCTGAAGCTAATAGCACTCTATCTGCTAGTTGAATATCTGTACGCACAAGGAATAGTGTTTCTGGCGCTAGAAGACGCACCCATTGCGCCTGTCCACGCCAAGCAAAAAATTGACCATCTGGGGGATCTTGGCTAATAGTGGCATCTAATGCATCTATACCCAAACTAAATTGAGAACGTGCCGCGATGACTTCTTTGGTGCTGCGCTGAGTCCAGTCTTGAAAGAACCGCAATATAGTTGCTTTAGTCTTACCATTTGAATCCGCACCAGGAGAAGGAAAGGGAAGCCGTTCTCCAATTTGCGCTGCCAAAAAGCCAACATCACCATCTCTGTGACTTGCACTTACTCCCAATGCGAATTCTTTGGTTGGAGTTTGCACAAGAGGTTGGCGGAATGTGATTCCGTACTCTTGGGAAGTACCTTCGATATTTAAAACATTGAAGGGTTTTTCAATTACATTGCTAGATGCATAGCTATAATTCAACTGCACAGTGCCATTACGGGCATTGATGGGCAATTGATAGCTGACATCCGCACTATTGCTACCATCGGTGTTAGCATAAGCGATGCTTAAACCATCTCCCAAACCCAATAGATTTGCCTCGTTGAGTTGGATTTGACGCTCAAAGCTGCCGATACCCGGTGTGCGGTTATTATTTAAACTAATTTGAGCGGTAAAAGTTTTTGCTTCAGCCACTTGCACAAGTAACACACTGCTACCAGGATTGACGCCATTACCTAGTTCCGCAGAGATACTTTTAATTAGAGGATCTAGTTGTAGCAGTTGCAAAGCCTGCAATAAGTTCTTTAAATTTAAAGGCTTATTTGTTGCCAGCGCTAGGCGACTTCGTACATACTCAGGATTCAGCCGTTTAGCACCGCGCACCTCAATATTTTCTAAACTCCCTTCCACAACTTGAATCGTAACTACACCACCCTCAGCTTTAAAAGTTTGATCGGCTGGAATATACGCCCCTGAGTTAACGTAACAGGGTATATCTGAGTTTTTGTTTTCAGCCTCACAACCTTTGGTGTAAAGTTCGGTAATTTTATCAGCCACCCCTAATAGTTGGGCAAAAGTGATGGGTTTATTGATGAACTCTTGAGTTACCCGATCAAATTCTTTTTGGCTGAAAGCAGTGCTACCGACTACTTTAAAACTAGTAACCTGAATTGTTCCTGGTAAATCGTTGGGAACTGCTTCGGGAGTTGAAGGCGTAGGAGTGGTTACGGGTGGAGACTGAAATAACTCTTCAATATTGGGCAGTTTTGGCAGTGTTGGGGTTGTGGGAGTTTGTTGTTCTAGTTGGCGGTCTATGTCTTGTATAGGTGGATTTACAGGAGTTTGTGCTAGCAGAGGTTTTGGAGTTAAGAGGTTGAGTTGAAGAGAAATGAATATGAGTAAATTTATAAGATTTGGCAGTGTAGACATTTCTCTAAATAATATGTTTGGCGATACATCCACCATGTAAATATGGAGTTTATGACTCATTCAGTTGTATAAATTTATCAACCATAACAGGCGAGCGCCAAAAATCAAAGCTGTAAAAAACACTCAAGTTTTTACGTAATAGTACTGCTAATATCAATCCTCTGTAAGTTACAACGTTTTTCAGATGAATAAAATACATGGGTAGGGGCACAACAATGTTGTGCCCTTACGATAATCTGTACCTCACCATGAATAATTGGTGTAATAGTCAATACGGTTCAGTTAAGGACAGGACTTACCCAAAATTAAGAAAAAACGAACCACAAAGAGCGCAAAGGACACGAAGAAATAAGAGTTTCAGAGAATTTTTGCACAAGTCCTGAAAGGTTTTGGCGCTAACTGAACCGTATTGGTGTAATAGTTATTTATTTTTAGCTGCACAGCTAGAAGAATTAGACCAGGAGGGAAAAGAGTTAGGCGTATGAGAGATTAATGTTACTTCTCCCTTGCTGTTGAATACCCAACCAGTAGCTGGCACAATTAATACAGCCTTCTGTTTAGCGGGAGCTGATGCTGTAATATTTCTGGAACTTGGTTGCTGCGTTGTTGTACCTGTTAGGCGGATATCTTCCCAAACCGCATCACTGCTGAGGAATTCGTCAGGTCTTGCAGGTAAGCCACCATGTCCAATGTCAATAAATTCATTAACTATCTTCTCATCCCCTGCGGCACAGCCTTGGGCAATTTGCTTGGAAGAGTCGGTAGCGTTTGTTGGTAGAGATACTATGCCTTTGCTAGGGTCAATATTTGGGGAATTAATACTCACAATACCATTTAACTGCGGGTTCGTTTGGGAAATGGCTGTAATATCGTTTGTTTGCAGATATTGCGGGTCTAGTTTTTCTGGGTCAGTTGTACCTAATTTCTGCTCAAGTTCTTCCCTAGTTAGAGACGCTAACCCAATAACTCCTTTAGCACTGATTTCGATTTTGCCGCCGCTACCAGAGAAAGCATTAGCTACGATATCGTTATTTTCTAAAGCCGGAGAAACAATAAAGCCGTTATTAGGATCGAGATTGATAGTAATTATGCCCCCATCACCACCAGCATTTACTTTACCCGCGGTAGTAGATATATGACTTTGGCGGCGGAACAATAATAAATCTTGCAAATTCAGTGTAATGCTACCGCCTTGGCCACTGTCGGTATCAGCTGTAATTGCTGCTTTGTTGTCCAGAGTCAGGCGATTACCTGTAATGTTAATACTACCTGCTACTCCTGTACCCTTACTATCTACAGATACTATGGCACTATCTTTAATTGTGACTTGATTGGAATCAACAATATTGATTGTACCGCCTTGACCACTGGAGTTAACTTCAGTATTGGCGAACAGTCCACTAAGGTTATTAATAGGGCCGAGTATACGTTTAAGTTCTTGCTCATTTTCAGGAGTAATAAAATCAAAGTTATCTTTAATTACATCAAGTCTTGCTTTAAGTTCCTCAAGTCGTTGTTCGTAGCTAAAGTCTTGACCAGCAATGGTAATATTATCGGTTGCAGTAATTGTGAGATTACCTGCTTGTCCGCTTCTATAGGCATTTGTGAGAATTTGTCCGCCACCTAAAATTTCTAAATTGTTGACATCAATATTGATATTTCCACCTGTGCCACTACTTTTAGAAGGGGCGCTTAAAACTGCTCCATTGCTAATGCTTAAAGTACCAGTATTAATAGTAATATTGCCACCATCGCCACCAGGCCCAGCATCTGCTCTTATGCTTTCAGTATTGACGAATAATCCACTAGAAAATTTAATTAATGGTGCTGCACCAGATATAGCCACAGAAGCAGTAGCTTTGTTTTCTTCGTTAAAAGGATTAATAGTAATGCTGCCACCTTTGCCACTACTAAAAGTGCCAGCATTGACTCTCGAACCTTCAGTTAAAGAAACAGACTGAGCTTTTATATTGACATTTCCTGCACTACCACTGCCAAACGTTTGAGCATTGATTCTTGATGTATTACTCAAATCAAATAACTCAGTAGTAATATTAAGATTACCTCCATTCCCACTGCCAAAAGTTTCAGCTTGGATGAGTGATTGATTACTTAAGGAAAAAGATTGAGTTGTGATATCAACATTACCAGCATTTCCCGCCAGATAAGTTCTAGCATTTAAAATAGATCCATCTGTAAAAGATACTGTCTTATCTGCCGTAATATAGACATTACCGCTGTGCCCAGAGCCAAAGGTACTAGCATTTAGAAGAGAGTTGTTTGTTAAAAATAAAGCAGCAGTAGTGATATTAATATCACCACCGCCTTGGCCTTCTTGATTTAATAAATTTTTAGGATCTGTGGGAATTTCATCATCGCTACCAGTGTTGATACTACTTTCAGAAAGCGAGACTGCGCCACCAGTTGTTTGAACAGTTACGCTTCCTGCTTTTCCAGTTTCTAGAGTATTAGCCAAAAGAGAACTTTTGCTGCTCAAAGACACTGAGTTAGCCTCAACATAAATATTTCCTCCAGAACCTGAGCCATAAGTTGCAGTTTCAAAATTACTGCTAGTTAGAAATAAGTCACCAAGAGTTCTAACTAAGATATTGCCTGCATCTTTAGCAAGTATATTTTCTTGATTATCTCCTTCCACTTGGTTACTAGTAGTCAAGAAAGAATGGTCAATTGTGACTTTTTTAGGAATGAGCGGACTATCCTCAGGATAAAAGCCAATAAAGATATTTCCTAAATTCCCATTACTAAATATTCCTTTTAATTCGCTTTCAGGCTGGTCTGGAAAATTGGAACTATTGAGAATAGAAATATCATCACGGGCACTAATACTAATATCGCCTGCATAGCCTAAACCTAAGTTAGTAGTACTTACCCTAGCTTGGTTCAGAAATACCGACCCTTTTGTAGCTGTGATGTCGATAGTAGAATAGAATTCAGACTCATCATTGTAGTTACTTTCGCTAGTAACATTACTATTGTCAATTGACACTTTGTCACCAGCGGTAATTTTAATAGATCCCGCCAGACCAGAACCATTATTATCTGTTTTGACCTCTGCGCGATCGCTTAAGGATATAGTACCCCCCGCCTTAACTTCTATTGTTCCGCCATCGCCAATGCTATTAGGTTGTGTCAACGCAAATATACCGCTAGGGCCAGCTTGACCAACTCCAGAGATGAGAATATCTCCACTAATATCAAGCTTGATATTTCCCCCGTTCCCACTGCCTTTAGAAATACTTCTGAGTTGAGCGCCATTGTTAAGAAAAACAGACTGAGCAGCAACATCAATATTGCCTGCATCTCCAGATCCATACGTTTCACTATTGACAAAAACATTGTCTAAGGTGAACAAGCCTCCTGCCAGAATATTAACGTTACCACCTCGTCCACTATTAAAGGAACTGGCTTCTATATTACCGAGGTAGATGTCACCAGCAGCCTTAAGAGTTACATCTCCCGCAACTCCATCAAAAGCCTGAGAAACTATAGCCCCAGCCCTTGTATCGATGCCACCATTCTTACTAATGAGGGTAATATTACCTCCATTTCCACTATATGAATCGGAGAGTAAATCACCGCCAGTAATTATATTTCCATTGGTAATGAATCTAATACTATTACCACCGTCAAAACCAAGAGAAACATCAATTACATCTGTAGTTTGTATATCACCTTGCGAATCAATTGTGACATTACCAAAGGTATTAATTAACCCAGTTGTAATTTTGCCGAGTAATCCATTAGGTGTGTACTGATTGGTTAATAAAATCTGCCCTTTTATTGGCTCACCTGTGGAAGTTTCGTTAGCATTAATAATGCTACCTATATTGATATCTGCACTTGTTCTTGATGCATTAGGATTCACGATACCAGTAATACCTGGAATAAAATTTGGTGTGAGCTTAGGAGTCCCAAAAGCAGTAGTGCCGGCGCGAATATCTAAGGTTGGTTCAGATCCACCTTGAATAGAAACAGAAGTTGTGCCATCAGGTAAGCTAATTGATAGCGGTACTTCTTCGCTAATTGAGTTTTCTGGCCTGTCTGCACCTGTGATTGTAATACTGCCAATATTTACTGCACCCCCAGCCAATATGTGCAAAGAAGCTCCTGTGTAGCTATCAAAACTGACATCTCCACTAGCGCGAATAATTGGGTCATCAGGGCTGGAAAGCTTGCCAAGGCTACCGTCTAGTTGCTCAATGCGAAAATTGCCCCCTGCCCAGTAATGAGCATCGCCGCCAACGGTGTTAGCACTCCGCAACACCATATCACCACCAGAGAAGAAGCCACTGCTGGGATGATTGAGAGCAAAAATATCTACTCCTTGATTACCCTGTACAGTTAACTTCCCACCAGCGGAGCCAATGAAAGGATTTGCGGCAGTATCACGTACTTTTAGGGTATCAGTAGCTTGCAGTGTCAAATCTCCGCCTGCATTTAACTGATTCTGCAAGTCAAGATTGCTACTTACTAGAGTTAGGTTTTGCCCTACGTTTAAATTGCCGAAATTGCTAATACTTGCAGATTGATTTGCACCAAATTGCAACCCCGGACGCAAGCTGACTGTAAGTAGTGGTGCTGTTTCTGGGTTTGTGGCGCTGAACTTTAAACCATTGTCAAACACGAAGCTATTTGCTGTAGTGCCAAGAAACGAACCTGCAATATCTAAGCGTGCATTCTGCCCAAAGATAATACCATTGGGATTGAGGAAAAATAGATTTGCTCTGCCGTCTACACCCAAAGTGCCGAAAATCTTTGAGGGGTCACTACCTGTGACGCGAGTTAAAATGTTTTCAATCCCTGCTGGATTAGCAAAGTAAACTCGTTGTCCGTCGCCAACGTTGAATTGAAAAAAGCTCTGAAATAGATTTACGCCTCTAGTTGCTCCACCTTCTAGCAGTAGTGCTGGCAATCCACGCACATTGGCATTAGGTGTTATCTTTGAACTTTCTATGCCTAATGTAGCATCTGGGACAATCTGAGCGATCGCAGAATGACTCAATGCAGTAGTCACACTACTGATTGCTAATATAATTACCAACTTTAATTTACGTAACGTTGGGCAAGTATCTGGAACCATGTCAGTAGCCCTTGAATGCTTTCAGCCTTTTATGTATACACAATACTATGCCAAATTAAATAAAATTGTTGACAAAATATGTATATTTATGCTCTAAATCTAAGGTTTGCTTATGTATTATTACGCAAAAAATCTCAAATTAGGATGTTGATATGCGATTAAGCTAGCGATCGCCATTGGCAGATAAGATGCTAGGGGCGATATTGATACAACTTATAAACATTCTCTGAGGCGTATGAGGTGATCGCACAAAGCTATTTTTAGCCAGCAAAGCAGAGCAAGTGCGGATTCAAATTGTAGCTGTTAGTATTTTGTTATCAATAGCGATCGCTAGTTTATTAGCTCTGGTTACCAGCCGTACCATAACCGTTCCTATCCAAGCACTCACAAATATGGCGCAGCGAGTCACTCAAGAAGCCAACTTTGACTTGCAAGCCACTGTCACAACTACAGACGAAATTGGAATACTTGGTAATGCCTTTAACCAAGCTTTGCAACGAGTTAAATCTCTACTGGAAGAACAAAAAGCAGCGGTCTTACAACAGCAAAAACTGCAAGAATCTCAATTGCTCCAAAGTGAGAAAATGTCTAGCTTAGGACGAATGGTCGCCGGTGTTGCTCACGAAATTAATAATCCAGTGAATTTTATCTACGGCAACTTAGAACCTGCCATTCAATATGTAGACGAATTATTAGAATTGCTACGCATTTATAGCCAAGAAGTTGCTAACCCGCCTCTCGCTGTAGAAGAATATGCCACTGAAATTGATGTGGAATTTGTAGAAGAAGATTTACCTAAACTTTTGCAGTCAATGAAATTTGGTGCCGATCGCGTGCGGCAAATTGTCTTGAGTTTGAAAAATTTCTCGCGTCTGGATGAAGCAGAAGCTCATACAGTCGATTTGCATGAATGTATTGATAGTACACTACTAATTCTTAATAACCGCATCAAAAAGGGTATTCAGATTGAACGCTGCTACGGTAACATTCCCAACATCGAAGGTTTTGCTGGTTCCCTCTATCAAGTGTTCATGAATATTATTAACAATGCCCTGGATGCATTGGAGAAACAGGACAATACTCAAGAAAGCCCACAAATTACAATTACCACCGAACATCAAGATAAAAATTGGGTGATTATCCGCATTGCTGATAACGGTTCCGGTATTGCCCCTGAAGACCAAGCAAAAATTTTTGAAACGTTCTTTACCACTAAACCAAGGGGCGTTGGCACTGGCATGGGACTTTCAATTAGTTATCAGATTATAGTCGAGAAGCACGGAGGACAACTGACCTGTAAATCTCAACTACGTGGCGGTACAGAATTCATCATTTCCCTCCCCATTCGGTTATAACCTGTTGAAGTATTATCTACTTTACCCAATTGAATTTAGGACTTACGCAATAACTCTCTGAAAGTCTTATTCCTACCCTTATCCTAAGCCCTTCGGGCACGCTGCGCGAACGAGAAGCCGCTTCGCGTCTACGTGTTCTTTGCGTCCTTTGCGGTTCGTTTTTCCATTATTTTGCGTAAGTCCTGGAATTATCTCCCTGATTTATGAATGTGATCACAAACTTGCTGTTCGTACCCTATCCACAACTTTCTAATCGCTTCGCCACTCCAAGATTGAACATAGCTATAGGACTCCTATTTAATTTTTGAACAAATTCCGTACATTTCAATTTTTCCTCTTTCCTGTTCCCCGTTCCCCTTCGGGTATCTCCTGCAAAGACGCTACGCGAACAGCAGTTGCTAAGAATTGAGGAGTTCATTAAGTGAGACTAAGTTTTGTTGAATTGCCTTAGCTAAATAATTTCTGATCAAATCAATAGTTTCTACAGAAAAATTCCCTCCTAGAAGGGCAAAAGCCAAGCTAGCAACACCGAGAAATAACGCTAATAGTCTGCCTAAACAACCTGGATTAATTTCAATGAATCCTAGTTTTGATTGTCCTAAAACAGCAATTAAAAGAAAAGTAATGCCTAATATTAAGAGGATATTTGTTAAAGCTAGGCCAGTCATTATAATTGAATAAAAATATTATTTGTACCAATGTTTTTATTATAACTCAACACGGTTTAGTTAAGCTTAAAACTTAGTGAGAAATGAATAATCAAACTCTGGTGCAACTGAAGCCCATAGATAAGGACGAACTCTGTGCCAAAATTCTTTGGCTGTGCGTTTGATAATAGCACTACCAGCAACAGTAATGAGTAAATAAGTCAGGACTTACGCAACAATAACGTATTTCCGTCATTGCGACCGTAGGGAAGCAATCCCAAAGCCTTGTTTTTCGTTGCGAATGCGTAAGTCCTATAAGTAAGCGATCGCCAGTGACGTTGCACTAATAAAATAAGTGCGATCGCCCTCAGAATGGGTAATACATCTAACTGCGGCTGTTCTAGAGAGTGAATCGTCACCAATATCGGTAAATCGCAACGAAACCCACCTTCGACCGAGATATGTGTACACCGTAGACCAAGGCCAGGGGGGTTGCAACAACCTCAAATTTTCACGAATGATTTAGGACTGCTATAGACTTTTATTATTTTTAAATATAAAATACGGTAAGTTGGTCAGGTTTTAGTATTTTATGCACTTCTCTCAGCAGTTATTCAAAACTTGCAGTTGCACAAACCCTTGTATACAACAGCGTTACAACCAGTCTTTTAGTTTCAGTTAAACAAAGTCGCATTCGCAAAACCCCGGTTAAGGACAGGAGTATGGATTTTTTATTGTTGCCTCTTTTCAGCTTCATAGTTGGTATTGTTGTTGGTCTGACAGGAATTGGTGGTGCTTCTCTCATCACCCCAATGTTGATTTTTGTTTTTCAAGTACCTCCTGCGGTAGCAGTAAGTTCTGATGTGGTTGCAGCTACATTGATGAAAGTCGTAGGTAGCATCAAGCACTTGCAACAACAAACTATCAATACAGAAGTAGTGAAGTGGCTGGCATTAGGAAGTGTTCCTGGTTCTTTGATAGGAGTAGGAATACTGCATCTAATTAAAAACAAGGTCGAGCATAACCTGAACAACATTATGCTGCACTTGCTGGGTGTGACGATTTTGTTAGTCACAGTTTTGGCGTTGGTGCAAATGATACTGCTGACCTTTTTTCCACAGTTACAACTACCTGAACTTCCCAAATTTGATTTAACTACTCAACTAGGACGTTGGCAGACTGTGAGTATCGGAGCATTCTTGGGCTGTGTTGTGGGTTTAACAAGTATCGCTTCTGGTTCAATGTTTGCCTTGGTGCTGATTGCATTTTTCCGTTTGGATACGCGGAAGTTAGTTGGTACAGATATTTCCCAAGCTGCAATTCTGTTAATATTCACTGCTCTTGGACATCTTACCTTGGGAACAGTTGACTGGAGTCTAGTATTACCGATATGGCTTGGCTCAGTACCAGGAGTATTACTAGGAGCTAAAGTTTGTCAAATTGCACCGCAAAAACCATTGCGGTTTATGGTTTACTTTCTATTGATGATGGTGAGCCTAAAGTTAGTTTATTAGACAAAGAGCGTCAGCCCCTTGAGAAAATTCAAATTTTAATTAATATAAAATCCAAATTTTAGTCAAAGCAATACCAAAAAAATCCTTATCAGAGCTTTAAGCACGTCCTACAAGACTATAAATCAAGCTAGTTAGCACTAGCAAAGTGATAATAACAAACTTCCAGTTACGCATTTTGAGGAAAGTAAAAAAGGAAATTACTATACGTAGGATGGGAGTGGCAACAAGGAGCAATAGCCCTAGTTGAATAATGGCTCGATCACTACCTGCCAAAAGTGCTTTCACTACACCATTCAAAGAACGAAACTGAGATGGTTCCCCTCGGAAAACTTGATATTTGGCGGGTTCGCTTCCGTGGTGAACTAAGTAAATTATGCCACCAAACAAGACTACAGCACTAGCAATCAAAACCCCAAATTTCAGCAAGTTACTCAGTAAATTCTCGAATTTTTGTTCGTTCTCACTTTTAATAATATTTTTGTGTAAATTAAGCGCACCATTTGTATTTTTAGGATGCTGTTTTAACGTTTCAATATCGCTATCTGGTTCTGATAGCTGTAAAGGTTCTACAACAACTTCGCTTTTAGGTATTAAAGGAAACGAACGCCGAAATAAATCAAAATAAACCATTAATTACGCCCCAATCACACTGTTGTAAACCATTTTCAGCGCCATTGCGATTAATACAAAACTGAAGATCATTCTTAAAACTTGCGTTTTAGTACCTATAAGAATTTTTGCTCCTAAAAAAGCACCAGGTAGGACTCCCAGCATTACAGGCATTGACAGCCCAGGATCGATATAACCCCTTGCTAAATAAACTCCTGCTGAAGCTGCTGCTGTCACACCAATCATAAAATTACTGGTGGTTGTAGATACTTTAAATGGAATACGCATCACGTTGTCCATTGCCAGAACCTTAAATGCACCTGAACCAATACCAAGTAATCCAGAAATTATTCCAGATACAAACATGACAGCAAAACCACCTGGAACAGCATGAACTTGATAAGTTATGAACCCATCAGCTGTTGGGTAAGCACCATTTAATTCCAAATAACTTGCTAAGGCATCTTCTGATTCGTTTTCTGGTTCTTGGCGTTTGGGTTGTTGTGAGAGATATGCAGAATAAAGTAGGATAATTGCTAGCACGATTGTTAGTGCTTTTACAGAAAAACTAGTAGCAATTGTGGCTCCTATGATAGCCCCTGTTGTTGTTGCTACTTCTAAAAACATTCCCAGCCGTAAATTGGTGTAACCCTGTTTAATATATGTAGATGCTGCCCCTAAAGAAGTTGCAATTACAGACACTAAAGAAGCGCCAACTGCATAACGGATATCGACACCAAATACTGAAGTTAATAAAGGAACAATTACAACTCCGCCGCCCAAACCAGTTAATGCACCTATTAAACCAGCGGTAAATGAACCAACCCAAACTAATAAAGAAAATTCCAGAATATTCACAGGTTAAGCCTCTTACAAATATCCTATTTGTAGAGACGCTACGTGTAGCGTCTCTACATTTTGTATCTTATGCTTTAATCAGTTTCTTCTTCCCCACCTAAAGGAACATCAGGAACTCTAAAAGCGATATTTCTTTCGGATACATTGGGAATATACCAGTTAATCTCACCAGACTTGAAAAATTTACTGGGGGAAATATTTAACTCCAACGCACCTGTTTCTGGATCGTTCTTAGCTATCAATTGCGTTCCTTTGAATATTTTGATAGCTATAGCACCTTCTAATTGTTGGTTGGGGTCAGTGTTTAAACTAGTAAGTTTGGTGTCGTTTGGTAAATAAATACCCTGACAATCCCAATTTGTTGGTGTTGCTTGACCAGCGCCTAAAAAGTAGAGTGTATTATCGTAGGGCGTTTTCGGTTTTTTGGGTTTGGGGCCGTAAACAGCAATTGTTTTGTCTGTTTCATTACGACATTGACCCCAGTTGATGCCTTTTTCTAAAGCATATTTTTGAAACGACAATTCATCGATTTTTTTCTGGAGGTCTTCGGCTGACAAAGTTTCTGATCTTGCTTGTCCAGATTTTGTTGCTGCTAGTTGACCCTGAAGAATATCGAGTGATTTTGTTACCTCTACATAATCAGGACTTTTCGTAATTTTTGGTGGGTCTGCTAACGAAGGTTCAGCAAACATAAAATTCAGCACAATAATTAAGACCAGCAAAAGGGAGTTAAATAATTTCATGGTTCTCTTCTTGAAAAAAATATCATCTATGTAAAGAGGCGTAGAGAGGGAAAATTTGTTGACTTATGGGATTTTACGTCTCTATCATCATTAGTCTTCTATTGGAGCATTAGGAAATTGTGCGCTGATATCTACTGCGGATAGATTAGGAATTGACCAAGTAGTTTCACCTGCTTTGAATACTTTTGCAGGAGAAACATTTAATTCGATAGCGCCTGTTTGTGGATTTGTTTGAGCGATTAACTGAGTTCCTGGTACAAATTTCAACGCTAAGGGTTCTGTTAATTCTTGTCCTTGAGTATCCCCAGTAATTAAGCCTGCAATTTTGGCTCCGGCTGGCAAGTAAACACCGTCACAGTTCCATTCATCATCGGTAATTTTTCCATTTCCTAAATAGTAAAGACTCGGTTGTTGATTTCTCTTGGCTTTATGGGCATAAACTGCTAAATTTTGCCCGGTCTGATTGCGACATTGCCCCCATTCTAAAGCTGTTTCCAGAATGTATTTTTGCAAATTTAATTCGCCTGTTTTTTGTTCAATTTGTTCTGGTGTATATCCTGACTCTGCTGGCGCTGATTTTGCTTGTATAAGTTCATTTAGCGCTTGTTTAACTTCAGCATAATCAGGTGTCTGTGTGAGTCTTGGAGGATCAGCCCAAGAGGGTTGGACAATCAAAAAATTTACTAAGAGTGTGAAAACTAACAAAAGAGTTTTAAAGAGTTTCATGTGTTTCTCCTGATGAAGATTAAAAGTTTTCCAAATCTGAAGATGGTTTGGTTGATTGCTAAAGCTTATTTAGACGCTATTAGGAGTTGATACGTACCGCTATCAATCAAAATCGAAATTTTCCAACCAATCTATACAAGAAGTACAAAATTATGACCGCAACGATTTAAAACATTTGTGATAACTTGGTGGCGGCTGTAATTACGGAATTGAAAGTCTACATATCACTAATTTCCTTATTTTTAGCCTACATTAGTTTTCTTCGGCTTCTGCCTTAGGTTTATATTTTTTGACTATACCCATGAGGCAGATGCAACTTGCTAGTAAAGCGAGCGGATTCAATGCATTGCTTTCCAAGATGATGTAAACTCCTAATCCAACTAAAACGAAGGGAACAAGATTACTACCGTAACGGTTAAGGACATCGGCAATATTGTTTTGGCTAATTAGTTTGTAGCTGGCATAGCACCAAACTCCTACAAGCAAAAAGAAGATGATAAGAATTATTAGTAGTCTTATAAGACTACTATTAGCAAACAATGGCATATAGATACTTATATTATCACTACCATTGGCGACAGTAATTGCTGCCACACTATAAGTTTGTGGAGAAACTAAACTGATAAAAGCTGAAGTTTCAGACTGCTGTAATTGCTCATCTTCTGCATCTGCATCGTCGCTTTCTTGATTGAGCCAACTACTAAGGCCAATTGCTATGGGCACTAATCCAAGTAGCCCAATCCAGTGTTTTGGTAAGATTAAACTACCTAAAAAACCAGTCAAGCTGGCAATTACTAAAATACTAAATCCCAGGAACTGACCTATAACAATATGCCGCCAACGAAAATTGTTATTAACTTGTGAGAACCAGAGCGACAAAATTACTAAATCATCAAGATTAGTTGCTGTAAAAGCTGTTATCCCTGTAGGGATTGCAGTAATTAATTCTTCCATTACACAGTTTTGGATATTGGTTTTATCATTTGTCATCATTCATTGTTTGTTATTTAACTTTGAAAAATGACGAATGAGCACGGGCAAGTAATAATTAACTATTTATGCCGCTCACGGTCAAATCTGATGTGAATTGCGTCGATGGCTTTGACCATTTTATTGACCATTTTTGGAGAGCGAAGCCTTTGAAAAAAGAACCATCCGCAAGCAGTAGCAATGTAGATTAAAAAGAGGTAAGGAAAAAGATTATAAGGAGCTTCTGGGACTGGAAACATTTTACTACCAGGAATTCCCACGCTGCCTAATAATGGAATAAACATAAATCCTATTGCTATAAGAGAGAATATGATATCTCTGCGATCCAGGTTGTTAATTTTGTAAAGGTAAATTGGTGCGGCTATAGAAATTAAAATGTAAACGGTGACAAATCCGAAACTAGCGATCGCACCTAGATAACCCATACTCTCAAAGAGTTTGATGTGAAATAAAGCCATCACCGCTGGGATCAAAAATGTCAAGAAAGAACACATCGTGACTGCAATATGAGGAGTTTGATTCGATATGTGTGTATTACCCAACTTGGCATGAAATAACCCATGACGCGCCATCAAAAAGAATATTCTCGCGGCGGGATTAATGCTACCCAGGACGCAAGCAAAGAAACTAGCCAGCGCACCTAAGCCAACTAATTCACCCAGCCAACCTAAACCTATTTGTTGCGAGAGATAACCTAGAGGTTCTTCGGCGTGGGTAATGTCTACTCCTGAGTGGCGAAACGCTAGCACTTCAATATATGTGGTGCAGATATAGAATAAACCTGCGAGGATCACACTTCCTAAAACTGACCGAGGAATGGTTTTCAATGGGCTTTTTGCTTCATCGCCCAAGGTGGTCGCACTTTCAAACCCTGAGAAGGCAAACATTACCAGTACAAGTCCTGTTGCTAGGCTACCTGGTTGAACACCGCTCAAAGTTAGCTGGGGCATATCTAATGTAAAACCGTGGTGCGCCCAAACCATCACACATAAGATTCCGATTAATGCGATGGATGTACCTTCCATCCACAGCATGGCGACTGCTGAAAGTTGAATATCTTTATAACCTGCATACCAGGCGATTCCCGCGCCCAGCGCTAGTAAGGTGATACTGGAGGGGTGAATTCCCAGATGACCAAACAATACGCCGCTGAAGTTGGCAAAACCGCACAACACTGACATTGCAGTGAATAGATAAGCCAAAACCAAACTCCAACCGCAGATAACACCTGCTGTCGGGCCAAGTCCTTTGACGATGTAGGAATAAAGAGAACCGGGTGAAGCGGAACGGCTAGCAAATTGATTGATGTTGATGCTAACAAATACCAGTCCCACCAAGCCTATAACCATACTTAGCCAAGTCCCGTTACCTGAAAGGGCAACAATTAAACCGACATTGGATGCAGGGATCGTTGTCGGTGCGATGACGGCAAAAGATTGTGCTAAAACTTCGCCAAAAGAAAGACAGTGTGATTTTAAACCATGAAAACTTTGTTGTGAGACTTTTTCGTGGTTTGCATTGATTTTGAATTCGCTAGACATCAATAACACCCTGGTATATCAAGCATCGCTACTTATACTCAAAGTATCTTCTTAAGCTAATAAATGCAAACATTTTTTGTTTTTGAATTTATAAATAAAAATAATTAAATTTACATTACCTACCTAATGTTTTTATCTGTTGTTTGTTTCAGCCTCAGGCAGGCTCGAAAAACTTCAAAAATGCGAAAATATTATAAAATTTTTATAGCACTTTATTTTTTTAAACTGTATATAAAAATACTTTTTTTCTTTTAGGAGTGTATTTATTTAGAGATTTTTTCGCCTAGTTTTAGAATTAAAATACTACGATAAATCAATCTGTTCTATGTACTTTGCACAGCATATAAGTAGCAAATTAAATGTAATTGCTAATACGACAAATCTAGAACTTACGCATTGAGTCTTGGAAAGTAAACCAAACGAGAAATACTGATTTTTTCGTTGCTTATTAACCTTGGTTGTGATCAAGAGTAATTTAGATGCGTTTGCCCTGGGTTGGACGGGTTCCCCGGTTCCCTCAGTGGTGTGGAAACCCCCTACGTACCCGTCACTGCTTCACCTCTTCCCTGCCTCTACGAGTGATTTCAACAATCAAATCGGATTGCTATAGTTAATTGAAAACCCAGCTCCAGGGCGTTAAGCTATTCCATCTGGGAGCATCCCAAATGTGTAAATTTATTTTTTTGTAGTGCGGGCTAGAAGCCCGCTGACTTGACATTAGGGAGCAAGATGCTCCCACTACAAATTTATTAAGGGCAAAATTGGGATGCTCCCTTACATCTTGACCCTTAACATAGTTGTAGTATTATTTTGCGAATCAGGTGTTATGGCTAATCAACTACAGGACTACAATCCCAGCGGCGTAGGTGAAATCAATGGCAACCTCTTAGGTTTGCCGTTCGATTATGAGTCTGCAAAGCTTATTGTATTTGGAGTACCTTGGGAAGTTACCGTTTCTTATGGTGCAGGTACTGCTAACGGCCCCCAGCAAGTTTTAGATGCTTCGGTTCAATTGGATTTATTTGATTTTGATAATCCTGATGGATGGAAACAGGGAATTTTTATGGTAGAAATTCCCCAGGATATTTTAGAGAAAAACCAATACTATCGCGCATTAGCTGCACAAATTATCGAGCGACTCGCCCAAGGTAAACCACTGACAGATGCACCAGATTTAACACCTGTACTGGCAGAAATTAATCAGGCTTGTCAACAGGTAAATCAATGGCTGCTTGAAAATTGCCAAAAAGCAATTAACGATGGTAAGCGAGTCGCCGTTATTGGTGGCGATCACAGTTCACCTTTAGGATATTTCCAAGCATTAGCAGCTAATTATGCCAACTATGGCGTTTTGCACATTGATGCCCACGCAGATTTACGCGATGCTTATGAGGGATTTGAATTTTCTCATGCATCGATCATGTTCAATGCGATGAAAATACCGCAAATTACTAAGTTAGTACAAGTAGGGTTGCGTGATATTTCTCATGATGAAGTGGAAATGATTAACCAATCTAGCGATCGCATTGTTGCATATTACGACCCAGCGATTAAACAAAAACTCTACTCTGGAACAACTTGGATTGAGTTGTGTCGAGAAATTGTCAGCCATTTACCCGAATATGTTTACATTAGCTTTGATGCCGATGGTCTAGATCCCAAACTCTGTTCGAGTACAGGTACTCCTGTTCCCGGTGGACTCGAATTAGAGCAAGCTTATTGTCTATTCCGGGAATTGGTGAAGAGTGGTAAAAAAATTATTGGCTTTGATGTCTGCGAAGTCGGTGATGCTGAGTGGGATGGAAATGTCGGTGCGCGGATTGTTTATAAGTTAGCGAATTTGATGGATTTATCTCAACTGGGTACAGACAAGGTATCTTAACGCAAGTCTTTAATCGGATACGATATCAGCCAACCAAAGTTGGAGATTTAGGCAATAAATACTTTTGCCTAATTTTAATATTTGTATGTAATAGAGTGAGTATGTTACTTAATATGGCAATTTTAAATCATTTGTGAATAACAACATCCCTGACTTTTCAAATAAATCAGGAATGTAAGCTGATCAAATTATATTACCTGATTTGCAGACTTGCCTGAAAAACTTATACTAATTCAAATAATGTTTGCGACACATAAATTATTCGTAAGGGCACGGCACTGCCGTGCGACGCCACTTCCTTCAAGTCGGCAAAGCCGCCCAACGGAGTGGCTCCCCTACCCATCTATGGACAACAACAGAATGACACAAAACCTCAAAATTTAGTACTCATAAGATAAAGATTGGCAAGAGTACAACCAACAAGTGTATTGCCGTAATTTTGACAAAGTAATAGCGGCTTTATCGGTATTTTAATTAATGCCAACGCAATCAGCAACACTGATCGCCGAAACAGTAAATGAGTACTCCGAAATAGTAATTGCGATCGCCGAAACAGCAATTGTGACTCCCGAAATAGTAATTGTGACTCCCGAAATAGTAATTGTGTCTCTCGAAATAGCAATTGTGACTCCCGAAATAGTAATTGTGACTCTCGAAATAGTAATTGTGACTCTCGAAATAGTAATTGTGACTCTCGAAATAGCAAATGCAAACGGACATAATATAACTACGAGAGTTAAGCTAGATGAAGCCCAGTTAACTTTTAATAATGCTGAGTCTAAAAAAGCACGTAGCTACTTTCACAAGAAAATTTGTACCATCTTATAGGTTTCTTCGCACGCAAGAATCCACAATTGATAGAAGCCATATACTACAAACAGAACTAAATGCTTTATCAATTAAAGTTCTCAATTGGAACATTGCTAAGAAGAATTCCGACAAAATTTGGGTTAGAGATTTTTTAACTATAGTTGAACAATACCAACCAGACCTAATTTTTTTGCAAGAATTTCGCTTGGAAATGAGGGCAGCAAGTTTAGTCAAATTGATAGATATGAGTTGGAATTTTGCGCCTAACTTTATCGATGCTCATCATCAGACTTATTCGGGAATCCTCACGGCAGCTAAAATTAGCCCACTCACGAAGAGAGCAATTATCACTAAACATCATGAACCTATTATTAGAACTCCTAAAGTTTCTCTGATTACCGAATATTCTTTATCTAATCATAAAGATAATATCTTAACTATCAATAGCCATCTAATCAATTTTGTAGATATAAATAAATTTAAAACCCAACTGCATGATTTAGAATTAGCGTTATCTGCACATCAAGGGCCGATTATATTTTCAGGAGATTTTAATACCTGGAGTCGAAAAAGAGCAGTACTTTTATATAAAGCGGTTACTCGACTGGGGTTAATGCCAGTAGCTTTTGCACCTGATGAGAGCAAGAAAATTAAACGGTTCCTGTTATCGCCTCCCCTAGACTATATCTTTTACCGAGGACTCAGCGAATACAAAGCCAGGGCTAAAGTACTAGACCACATTTGTTCTTCCGATCACAAGCCATTACTGGCAGAATTTTATTATACCGATACTCAATGAATGGGGATGCTTGTAGATAGTGGTGTTATAACTCTTTATAGTGCAGTTACGGTTGTGGTTCATGGCTTGGGGATTTTGCACGCTGCCCATGCGGTGATGAATGTGCGTTCTTCTCAAGGGGCGATCGCCTGGGGAATTTCTCTAGTCACCTTTCCTTGGTTAGCCGTTCCGTTATATTGGATTCTCGGCAGAACTAAATTTCATGGATATGCCGAAGCTCTGCGCTTAGTTTACACCAAACATCATAAGCTGGCTCGCCAAACCTACGTTAATATTGCTAAATTTAAGACCGCACCGCCAGAGAAGTTAGCACAGTTGCAACCACTGGCTGAGGCTTTTACAGGTATTCCCTTTACATCAGGTAATGCAGCCGAATTACTCATAGATGGCCAACAAACCTATGAGGCGATGTTAAAAGCGATCGCATTCGCCACAAATTATATTTTGCTGCAATCCTACATTGTTTATGATGACGAGGCAGGCAACGAGTTTAAGGACGCGTTGATTGATAAGGCAAAACAAGGAATAAAAGTTTACTTCCTTTACGATGAAATTGGTTCCAACAAATTATCTCGCTCCTATATTGAGTCTTTATGCAAACATGGCATTCAAGTAAGTGCATTCCACACTACTAAAGGCAAAGGTAATCGTTTCCAACTCAACTTTCGCAACCATCGCAAGATTTTGGTAGTGGATGGTGAAACAGCATTTTTAGGTGGATTGAATATTGGTGATGAATACTTAGGAAAAAATCCCCGCCTCAGTCCCTGGCGTGATACCCACATGAAGTTGCAAGGCCCCACTGTTCAAAGCCTGCAAGCTTCCTTTCTACAAGATTGGTACTGGGCAACTCGACAATTTCTGGATGTAAACTGGCAGATTAAAGCTAACGAGAAAATCAACCAAACTGCATTTGTGCTGCCTACAGGCCCCGCAGATCAACTCAAAGCCTGTAATCTATTTTTTGTAAATGCGATCAATCAAGCTCAGACTCGCCTGTGGATTGCTACTCCTTATTTTGTACCGGATGAGGCAACTTTGACAGCCTTGAAACTAGCAGCCATGCGCGGTGTAGACGTGCGAATTATCTTACCAAACCGCCCGGATCACTTGTTTGTTTATCTCTGTTCTTTCTCTTACTATAGCGAGATGGAGGCGATCGGTATTAAACTGTATCGCTACAAACATGGGTTTATGCACCAGAAAATCATCCTCATCGATGAAGATATCGCAGGGGTAGGAACTGTCAATTTAGATAACCGCTCATTTTTTCTCAACTTTGAAGTCATGGGCTTTGTTGCCGCACCCCAATTTGTGGAAAGTGTGGAGAAAATGTTAGAGGATGATTTAGCTGTTTCTATTGCTGTTGATTTCGCTGAATACCAAAGAAAACCTTTATGGTTCAAGTTAGCCGTGAGAGTATCTCGGTTGCTGATGCCATTGCTGTGAAGCGCAGAAGGCACAAATATAATTATTAGCAGATGGAGGTACGTGCAATGAGCAAACCTAACTTTCAGGCAATGAGTCAGAAAGATTTACATGCCTACATTTTGGCTCATCGGGATGATCAAGAAGCATTTTATGCTTATGTGGACAAGTTACATGCAGAAGCTAACTAGATTGAAATGCCGCCCTTACAGTCTTTAGAAGATTTGGAAAATTATCCTGCATTTCTTGAGCGTGTTCGCAACGGTTCAAACCAATGAAATAACATTGTCTAATAATTGGGCGTTGCTGAGTAAAAGTATAATTAACCTCACGCAAAAGTAATTCATTCAAAATATCGGTGAGTGCTTCATTAATTACATCATCCCTGACACAACAATGTAGAAAATCTGGCGTTGCTAAAACAAGGAATGAAATTTTGGCATTAAAATCTCAGAATCCTCATTCTCTCTGCGTCTCTGCGTGAGAAAATCATCCAGCAAATATGCAATGTAGAAATCTATATATTCAGTAATAAATATTTATCTTTCCAGCCTGTACTATTAGACGTATCTGGCTCTATCTATAGTATTGTCAATGATTTGTATTTAATATAAAATTTCTCACTTCAGTTAGAAGAAATTATTATTTTAAATAACTAATATAAAATCAACAAAATAATTTAAATTATTTGTCGCTTGAGATAATTGCTTATTTAAGTAAATTAACAGTTCTTTGTGTTTAATTTCAAATTTTCTTTATTTTTCAGCAAGTTAGTCATCAATCAATAATTAGAACTTTTAACCTATGAATACACTTGATAAAAAGCAGTCTGAGCGTGATACCAGTACTCAAAGCCGCAGTCGGACTCTAGGTTTTGGCGATCTAGCTGTAATGGTTTCTTTGGTAATAATAGCTGCATTCATTAGATTTGGCTATACTAACGATCAGAATACAAGCGCTTCTTCAGGCTTTATCAATACATCTGAAATAGTCAATAACACAGATACATTTATTGATAAAACTGTAACCGTTAGAAGCAGGCCAGTTGATAAGGTAGGTTTTAGCTCTTTCACTGTTAACGATCAGCCACTACTTAATAGAGAACCGATATTAGTTGTGAACGCTTCTGGTGTGCCTTTCAATCTGCCTACCGATAAAAATGTAAAAGTTCAAGTGACTGGTCAACTTCGCAATTTAGTAATTCCTGATATTGAAAGAGAGTTTAATGTGAATTTAGAGGACGAATACTATACAGAGTATATAAATAGGCCTGCCATTATTGCTCAGTCGATTACACTAGCACCCCAAAGCAGCCAAAACGCTCAATTGCAATAAAAAACTCCATCCACAAGGGGATGGAGTTTTTAGGTATGGGGCATAGGAAAGAAGTTACCAATGCCCTATGCCCCATGCAGCGGGGCTACGGTGTACACACATCTGTGTACTAAACCGAAATCATTGTAGATCCGTCATTATCCTCCGATAAATTGGAGGACTTTGAGGGATTTTAGCCTCCCTTAAAAAGGGGGGTTGGGGGGATCAAAAGCCTGTGGGACAACTCTCAAAGACTTGTGTGTACACGGTAGTGCAGCGGGGAGAGCAACCTCGTCTATCCACAAAGGCATGGAATTTTCCGCCGCTTTCTATAAATTAATAACCATAATCTTGAGTATATTTAGACTCTTCAATTATGACTTGTGACTGTTGAGCGTTAACTTTTGATCCACTTCTTCTAGCAATTTGCTGTTGTGAAAACATTTCTCGCAGCACCATAGCTGGATCTACATAGTTGCTACCATACTTTAGCCCCCAATGGAGGTGAGGCCCGGTTGTGCGTCCTGTCATTCCTACTCTACCAATTCTAAGACCGGTTGGTATTTGTTGACCTTCGGCTATTTGAATTCCACCTGTGCGATCCACTAGATAACGACGACCGGATGCAGTTTCAACATTTCCTTCCATGTGACAATAAGTGTGTTCCCATTGCCCTGATCTAATTACTATATGAGTGCCGCAGGCATTGCGATCGCCTACTTTAATTACTGTACCTGCCCACCAATTGCGAATGTAACTACCTTGTGGTGCAGCAATATCTAAACCACCATGAAATTCCCAACTATCGCCACCAGTAGCAGAACGGCGATATCCAAAGGCCGAGGTATAAGCTTGAAAATTTTCTACAGGAAAAGAGGCGGCTAGCCAAGCGTTGCCTACATTTACATTATTTGACTTAGCTTCTCTAGCTCTGGCAATTTCTGGCTTAGGTAATAGAGTGATTGAACTTACAAGTCCCAATCCTAATATTAATAAAGTGGCTCCAGAAACTACTATTTTTTGCTGCCCATTACTCATTTTTTTATACCCCAATCCCATCAAAATATCGATTAATTCACTGAGAATTTCGGTTGAATGTAATTTTAAAAGTTGCTATTAAAGCCAATTTATTATTCATATCTCAATATTAGTGACATGGCAAACTTTACTTGAAGATATTGCTATGTCAAGCTATTTAGCTGACAGTACTATGCTTTTTGTCCGTCAAATTTGTGCTATCAGCTAATCAGAATAACAAATTAGAAAATCAGAAAGAATTCAGTATTTTTAATACATTTCAGTAAATAAGTATAATCGACAATGGGCGTACTTGTTAGCTAGTAATTACGGATTGGGTAACATTTAATATTAAAATACTATGCTAGTAATTACGGATATGTTTAAAGGTCAAATTCATACATTGCTAGCTACAAAAAAATTGGCTCTGAGATAACTTCTAGCAAAAAAGTTGTCAATTTGGCACAATCTGGTGACTTTTATGCTTAAAATTGTTTAAATATCAAGCTTTAAAGCAATAATTAACCCCAGCGCTACTTCCACAAGCTATGCTGACTGAAATTTTGCCTTTCCACATTGAATTGGACAAAATCGCGATCGCGGGAGCGAGTTTGTGGTCTTTGGCGCTATATCTAGCTTTTTCCCCGCTCAGTGAATGGGTAATTGAACAGCTAAACCGTTGGTTTAACTTTGCCGAGCGATCGCTTTACACCAGCCAATCAGAATTTGAAAAGACTCGTAAGGGCAGAGAATCCCAAAACGCTTTTTACGCCTCTGTGTTTAGTATTGTGCCTTTTTTGATAGTTGGTGCTTTAGTTCACTGGGGCGTAGAAATCAGTTTGGGCCCTAGTTGGGGAATTAGCACAGGCATACTTGCTTCTATTGGTTCCGGTATTTATGAACTAGGACGGCGGGACGGGAGTTCTTCAGATTAGGTATGAGGAATTATTGGTTTACCGAAAGCCGGCGAGAAAGCCCACTCCAACAAGAGGGGTGGGATGAAGTGGTGATGACAGATTTGTGTAGAATCAAGCAGATACTAATTTACGTATGTAGTGCGATCGCTACTTCCTAGAAGATTGAATGGCCATTTTTCCAGCTTTTAATTTTCGTAGTTTTTCTACAACTAGATTTGGATTTTGACTTTGTTCTTCCCGTATGCGATCGCCCCACTCTAGCCAATATGTCATTACACTCTAAGGATATAGGGTGTGCTTCAAACCCAGCTTGAGAGCATAATTTCTAAAGAAAAGCTCTCAGCAATTTGTAATACCTTTTACTCAGTAGTACTTTAACTAACCCACCCATCACTGTAAAGCTGAATAAAATAGCGAATTTTGGTCTTCATGTCATCTTCTATAATTGATAAAACCTGGACAACTAATCTTAGGCATGAGACTGTGACAGAAGCAGGAAGTTACAAAGATACTGTAAATCTACCCAAAACGAACTTTGATATGCGGGCAAACGCGCTCAAGCGTGAGCCGGAAATCCAAAAATTTTGGGAAGAAAATAAAATTTACGATCGCCTCTCGCAAAATAACCCCGGCGAATTATTTATACTGCACGATGGGCCGCCCTACGCTAATGGCTCACTTCATACTGGTCATGCCTTAAATAAAATTCTCAAAGATATTATTAACCGCTACCAACTGCTAAGGGGGCGTAAGGTTCGTTATGTGCCTGGTTGGGACTGCCACGGCTTGCCAATTGAACTGAAAGTTTTGCAGAACATGAAGTCAGCAGAACGGCAAAATCTCACACCCTTACAACTGCGGCAGAAAGCGAAAGAATTTGCCCTAGCAACAGTAGATGACCAACGCCAAAGTTTTAAACGCTATGGTGTTTGGGGTGATTGGGATAACCCTTATCTGACTTTGAAGCCGGAATATGAAGCTGCTCAAATTGGTGTTTTCGGTCAGATGGTGTTAAAAGGTTACATCTATCGCGGTTTGAAGCCGGTTCACTGGAGTCCCAGTTCTAAGACTGCTTTAGCTGAAGCTGAGTTGGAATATCCAGAAGGGCACACTTCTCGCAGTATCTACGCTGCTTTTCCGGTCACTGGATTGTCAGAGTCTGCAAAACCACTGCTGGGAGAATATTTACCAGATTTGGGTGTCGCTATCTGGACAACTACGCCTTGGACAATTCCTGGTAACTTGGCTGTGGCGGTGAATGCAGACCTCAACTATGTTGTGGTAGAAGTCGCGCACAGTCATTTCAAATATCTCATCGTTGCAGCTGATTTGGTGGAAGGTTTAGCTTCTACTTTAGAAGTTGAACTAACAGTAAAAGCCACATTCAAAGGGAAAGATTTAGAACATATCACCTACCGTCATCCTTTATTTGACCGCGAAAGCCCGGTTGTTGTAGGTGGCGATTATATTACTACTGAGTCGGGTACGGGGTTGGTACACACTGCCCCTGGTCATGGTCAAGAAGACTACATTGTTGGTCAGCGCTATGGGTTACCTATCCTTGCACCAGTGGATGATAACGGTAATTTTACCGACGAGGCGGGACAATTTGCTGGGTTGAATGTGCTGGGTGATGGAAATCAGGCGGTAATTGATGCGTTAACTGCGGCTGGTTCCTTGCTGAAGGAAGAACCCTATCAACACAAATATCCTTACGACTGGCGGACGAAAAAGCCGACAATTTTCCGCGCTACTGAACAATGGTTCGCTTCGGTGGAAGGATTTAGAGAAGAAGCACTAAAAGCGATCGCCTCGGTAAAATGGATTCCAGCCCAAGGTGAAAATCGCATCACGCCAATGGTGGCGGAACGTTCTGATTGGTGTATCTCCCGTCAGCGGGCTTGGGGTGTGCCAATTCCCGTTTTCTACGATGAAGAAACTGGGGAACCACTGCTGACTGAAGAAACTATCAACCACGTCCAAGCTATTATCGCTGAAAAAAGTTCCGATGCTTGGTGGGAACTGTCGGTAGAGGAGTTGTTACCAGAACAATACCGCAATAATGGTCGGTCTTACCGCAGAGGTACTGACACAATGGATGTCTGGTTTGATTCTGGGTCATCTTGGGCAGCTGTAGCCAAGCAGCGTCCAGAATTGCGCTACCCCGCAGATATGTATCTAGAAGGTTCAGACCAGCATCGCGGTTGGTTCCAGTCAAGTTTGCTCACCAGTGTAGCGGTGAATGGCATCGCACCTTACAAAACTGTGCTGACTCACGGCTTTGTGCTGGATGAACAAGGGCGGAAGATGAGTAAGTCACTGGGGAATGTGGTCGATCCCCAAGTGATGATTGTCGGCGGTAAAGACCAGAAAAAAGAACCCCCCTATGGTGCTGACGTGTTGCGGTTGTGGGTGTCGTCGGTAGATTACACCTCTGATGTGCGTATAGGTAGCAACATCATCAAGCAGCTAAACGATGTTAGAGGTAAGATTCGCAATACAGCACGGTTCTTACTGGGTAGCTTGCATGACTTCGACCCAGAAAAGGATGCAGTACCTTTTGAGGAATTGCCAGAACTCGACAAATATATGCTGCACCGCATCACCGAGGTGTTTGGTGAAGTTACAGAAGCGTTTGAAAGTTTCCAATTCTTCCGCTTTTTCCAAACAGTGCAGAATTTCTGCGTTGTGGATTTATCCAACTTTTATCTCGATACTGCCAAGGATAGACTCTACATCAGTACGCCGAATGGTTTCCGCCGTCGCAGTTGTCAAACAGTGCTGAAGATAGCTTTAGAGAATTTAGCACGAGCGATCGCACCAGTGTTATGCCACACCGCCGAAGACATTTGGCAACATCTCCCTTACAAAACGCCTTACAAATCGGTATTTGAATCCGGTTGGGTGCAGTTAGACCAGAAGTGGCATAATCCGAAGTTGGTAGAATTCTGGCAACAAATCCGGCAAATCCGTACTGAGGTTAATAAAGTGCTAGAGCAAGCTAGGGTAGAAAAATTAATTGGTTCTTCCCTAGAGGCAAAAGTCTTGCTATATATCAATGATGAGCAATTACGCTCTTCTGTAAAAGCACTGAATCCTGCTATTGGTAACGGTATTGATGAACTCCGCTATCTGTTTATTACTTCTCAGGTAGAAGTCTTGGATACCCCAGAAGCACTGCAAGGATTGAAGTACAATTTGCAGTCAGATAGCTGGGGAATTGGTGTAGTGAATGCAGATGGGGAGAAGTGCGATCGCTGTTGGAACTACTCCATCCACGTGGGAGAATCAAAAGAACATCCCCTACTTTGCGAACGGTGTGTTGCAGCCTTAGCAGGAGAGTTTTAAAAATTAGCCGTGAGGAGTGAAGAAAATAACTCTTAACTCCTCACTCAGCACTGACTATAACTTCTGCAACAACTCTTGAGTTAACTGAAGAAATGCTTTTGAACCAGGAGATTGAGGACTCATTAAAACAGCCGGCATAAAACTATCAACAGCCTTAGCCACATTTACATCAACTGGAATTTGGTTCTTACAAATTTTATCTACGCCAAAATCTTCAACAACGCGATGCATGACTTGTTTATAGTATCTGCCAGTGAGGAGATTTGCACTCGACATACTGAATACAATACCCAGCATTTTTATATTGATTTTTGCTTCATGTTCGTGGCTGTCTTTTAATTGCCCAATGCGTCTTTCCAGCAGTTGAATACCTACTACAGATAAAGGTTCTGGTTTGGCAGGAAGTATATAAAAATCACTGCAAGCTAAAGCGCTACGAGTCATGAGATTGTAACCAGGCGCACAATCCAAAAGGATAAAATCATACTCTTGGCGAACTGGTTTTAAGATGTTATTAATTAACACCCTTTCAAAGCGGTTCCAAACAGTTTCAAAATCCTGCTCACCCAACGCAACAGATTGTTGATGCAGCATTTCTGAAACAACAAATTCATCATATAAATCGATATCTCCTGGCAATAAATCCAGCCCTGGCTGGTTACAAACCTGAGACTGAACAATATCCTGAATTGTTTGTGTGGCGTTTGGTTCCGGAGTGATAACTTGGTCTATCAGATATCTAAACGTCTTTCTATTTTTGCGACGCTTGGCAAATTCCAAAGGCGACATTAGACTGAGTGTGGCACTAATTTGGCTGTCTAAGTCCAGAACAAGCACCCGCTTGCCATAATTCTTAGCTAAACAAGTTGCTAAATTGACAGTGAGGGTAGTTTTACCGACACCACCTTTCATATTTGCAGTTGCAATTACATATCCCATTGGTTAATTCCTCCGATGACGCATTCCCATCTAGGTAGCGTACACCTTTGCTAATATAGTGAAACTTTTGCTAAATTTAATATTTTTCCCAACTGGCAAGAGTGATGTAAGCGATATTTCCTCGATTGAAGCAGTCAGATTATAGCAGTCCCGGATGCTTTATTGAGGTATAAGTGTATAAACCTCTGCAAGGTAGCTACTTCATCAGTGAAAATACTATTAAAAATCACATTTATTAACAACAATTTAAGTAATATCTATTACTTAAAATATCTCGACCCATGCCATAATCACGCAGTTATCAGGCTCTATTCAACAAGTGTAATTTTTTAGAGGTAGAAACATATTGTCTTTTAATCCTGAGCTGTGTCGTAACGAAAGCGAAGTTGAAAGTAAACTCATAGTGCAATATTTGCTACCACAGCTAGGATATACTCCTGATACCTGGCATCAAGAAGTTGCCGTTGGTAGCATCCGTTTAGATTTCTTAGCATTTGCGGCACAAGTGGTTCCCTTTGTTTTAGATGCCAACTCACCGCTGAGTGTGGTTATGGAAGCAAAGCACCCTAAACAAAACTTAAATAATCATGTCCCTCGGCTTAGGCATTATTTAACGAGCCTAAATGTGAGATATGGATTATTAACTAATGGTAAGGAAATCCGAATTTATAAAAAATTATCTTATGATGTTCAGCTAGTTTTTCAGTGTTCTGGTAATGAAGTTGAAACGAAAATAGAGGAAATTACAAGGTTAATTGGTAGGGAAATCCTAAAAGCAGAACAATCAAAAGTTAATTCAGAAATGCCAATAATTGAAAAAAATCCCCTTGTTCAAATTAAGAGGCAACATTCAATGAAAATAATCGCAGTTTACCATAACAAAGGTGGAGTAGGTAAAACAACTACTGTAGTTAATCTAGCTGCTGCTATCAGAAAGAAGGGTAAAAGAGTTCTAGTTATTGACCTTGATAGCCAAGCTAACACTACATTTGCCACAGGTTTAGTTAAATTTGATGATGAAGAATTTGATGATATCAAAGATTCTAATATTTTCCATATATTGCAATCAGAGGATTTTTATTCAATTTCAGAGGTAGCAAGGAAGTCTAATTTTAGCGATCCAGAAATTCATGTTGTTCCTGCACACATTGATTTAATGAAAAATGAAACTGATTTGAATGCTCTTGATTATAGTAGGTTGATATTAATTGACAAACTGGAAGAGGTAAATGATAAATATGATGTTGTACTCATTGATACTCCACCTTCTTTAAATCTTTACGCAAGAATTGCATTAATAGCAGCAGATTATCTTATTATCCCTTCTGATCTAAAACCATTTGCCAATCAAGGATTAACCAATGTAAAAGAGTTTATAAAAACTGTAAACGGATTTAGGAAGCAAATCAAAAAACCACCAATTGAAATATTAGGTGTCCTAGCTTGTAAAATATCTACGAATGCTAGATTTGTACAATCAACTTTAAAAAATAGAATAGAAAAAATTTCAAAACGTTACGATATTAACGTTATGGATACTGTGATTTACGAAAGAGATGATCTAGCAAAGTGCGCTGAAAAATTTTTGATTATTGGAGATATGGAAGTTGCCGATCCTGTTTCTGTAATTGATTTTAAACCTGATTCAACTGCCGCACAAGAATTTGAGTTACTAGCAATAGAAGTTTTACAAAAGATAGGGTTGGCTTAATGAAATTATCTACATCACTTGTTGCTGTCAAAAAAATTACCTCTAGTAAGCCTCGTTCAACTTTTGCAGAAGATGATATAGAAAAGGCTGCGAAATTAATCTTAGAGTCTGAAGGAGTTATTAACCCTATAGTGATTCGTAGAACTAGCCTACAATCATACGAGGTAATCAATGGAGACTTTGAATATTATGCTGCAACCAGAGCTAGAGAAATAGACCCTCGTAAAGGCGAGATGATAGGGGTATTTATTATTGAACCTGAAAATGAGGGTATTTTAACGAAGCAAGTTCAAGTATTTAGAAAATCAAAGGATGATAATTCAAAAGAAGTAAGCTTCACCTCAAAAGATTTAGAAAAATTCTTAACCAATTTAGAATCACGTTTTGAAAAGCTCACTAAGCAACTATTGGAAGAATCAACTGCTAAGGTAAAGTTAGAAACTGAAAACAAGGAGCTTAAAAAACGTTTGGCTGATAAAGTTGAACCTTTAGAAGCGTTCAAAAAATTGAATGTAGACAGAATTGTTAAAAAATTACTGAATGCTGGCTTTAATTCAAAAAGAGCTAATCAGATAGCAGCAGCAGTAGTAAATGAACGCCAAAAAGAAGACTTTAAATCTTTAGATGACGTGATAGAGAGAGTTAAAGTTCCACATGGCAAGAATATGCAGAAAGGTATAAGTGTCAAAAAAATGCTTGATATCATAGAAAGTTTAAACGTAGAAGATTAGTTTACTGAATAAGCGATCGCGCTCTTATCCATTAGTTTAACTATTGGTACAATTTTCTTGATGAGTCAGTTAAGGTCTAACTCAAATTACCAGCCTACTCCAACTATTCCAAAAAGTAGGTAATTTATGTAATTCTCGTTTTTCTTTGCGCCTTTGCGTGAAGCATTTATCCCTGCACCCTACGCAACGCATTAAATGCTTTATCTCTCAATCCAATTGGCAAAAACGATAAGCCTAAACCAGTCCACGCTTTAGTATTTGAAAAAGACTTACCCGCCAAAACTAGCTCTCTTCCTGATTGAACTTCACCTTTTTCAATTAGACGCAAACCTAATATTAACTGAGCTTCAGCAAGCCGATTTTTCCTAACAGACTCTAATTTATGTGATTCAAATTTATAACTTTCTAAATACTTAACTTTATCAACTAAATAAGGAATTGCTCGATTAATACCTTGCTGTTCTGCATGGCAGCGATATTCCATCAACAATTCTGGTAAATAATAGCCTTTTTTCCCAGCCAAAGCCAGACGCACAAATAAATCATTATCTTCACAATTTTGCCAATTAGGGAGCATAAATCCCAATTCTTGCAAAGTTTGCCGACGAAATAGAGTTGCCCCTATTTGAAAACTTTGCCGAATAAAAACAACTTCTAGTAAATTATTAACAATACCTGCTGGTAAGTTTTTCCTACCCCATCGAGCAGAATTATCTTGAGTTTTATCCTGCTGCCGGATATTATTAATATCAATTATCCAATGGTCTGTGCCAACGAAATCAATATTAAACTCTTGATCAAGAATAGCAGAAGTACGTGCTAAAAAATCAGGTGTGAGTCTATCGTCATCATCAAATTTAATAAAATATTCACCACTGGCAGCCTCAAAACCAGAGCGCATATTATTGCTTTTACCAATATTTTCTGGATGACGGATATATTTAATGCGGTTGTCTGTATACTGTGACATTAACTCAGATGTACCGTCACTAGAGCCATCATCACAAACAATTAATTCAAAGTCTTGGTAACTCTGATTGAGTACACTTTCAATAGCAAAGTGCAGAATGTTAGCACGATTAAAAGTAGGAATACAAACGCTAACTTTATACATTATTTTAATGCTCTTGTTTTGAGCATTATTATATGAGCTTATTTAATTTTTTGCTAATTTATAATCCAAAATCATCACGTAGTGAGTTAGTTAACCATCGATAATCAAATAAAGATTTGACTCTTAAAAATTTAACTTTAAGAGGAATTTTGCCATTTTTATTCTCAACCCCATAATATATATTTTCACCATGATTTACATAGTAAACAGCACCGATAAAAGGTAGTGTCTCTATTATTAATCCTTTTTTAGACAGTGTATATGCTATTTCTCTGTGATTATAGTAATTGTATATGATATTTGTGTATTGCTCATAGTCTACGTCTTCTAAATATTGGGGTATATCATACAAATCATATTTGACAATATTGCTTGTTCCGCAGTACCTGTCAAATCCTTTTCTCATAATACGTATGAGTCTACTTCCGTCAGAATAAATGTAGCCTTTTTTGATCAACCATCCACAGCTATGAGGATTACAACTTACAAACTCTGCTAAATGTTTACTCACACAATCATCAGCATCAACACACATAATGTGTGAAGGATTGAAATTCCTAGCATAGATTAATCCAGTTAAAATTTTGCGTGTTCTGTCTAATTCTTTACTTTTATAATCCGATCCTGGTAATGAAAAATCATGCTCAATATACGTGATATGAGGATGCTCAAATTCAATATTAGGTTTTTCATTGCAAACAACAATAACTCTAAATTTATTTGTAGTCTGGTTGCAAATTGATTTTACACATCTTTCAAATAAGCCAGATACAGCTTTCCAGGATTTAGAAATGCGTTTGCTTTTGAGTGGAATAATAAAAACAAGCATTTTGATTATCCTAATTTACTAAAATTTTTCAATGTCAAATTTAGCCTTTTTACAAACTTATAGGTAGGAAGCTGTAAAAAGACATAATTATGTAACAGAAGTCAAGCGACTTAAAAGCCTTTTCCTTTCTGGTATCTGCGTTGGCTTAAAAATAAAATTTTACATTTTACTTAATATTTATTGAAACTTGGATTGTACATTATTTACAACAAGAAATCATGATATAACAGTTTTAAATTTCCGGGATATTTTTTGTAGAAAACGATTAGTTTGTGAAGTAATACTAGGCGGTTTTAACTGTTTTGGTCTTTGTTCTGGTTGTCTCAGAAAACGATAATGCAAAAATTCATCTCTGTAGCGTATGTTCACATCTTCGCCTTGGCATAAACGAGAAAAATCGCTAGACGAATAACTCATGTAATGAATCCGATGAATTGGTTTTAATCCATCTTGGTTATAGAGAACATTATTAATATTCACAAAAGAATCCGCATTAGCACAGTTACCAGTTCTATCTTGACCATTAGGGCTGAGTGTAAAGTTAAATATTGGGTGGTTACCATATAAGGTTATATAACTGAATAAACCAGAACTAGACCACCAAGAACTCGCACGAATCCATTCAGACTCGTGCTTTTCAATCCATCGCTCTTTCAAAAAATTTAAATCTTCGCTTCCAAAAAGGAATTGTTTAGAGCCAAAAAAACTATCACAATGAATTTTGGGACGTAAATCAGCTTCTGTGAACTGTGTGACACTCTCAATTGCATCAATATTTAGTTCGGTGTAAGCTCTAGGTTTAGCGTGTTCCCAATCATTAAATACTAGATCATAATTGTCCAGCTTTTCAAATATGTCATCAATTGGCTTCATTGCTAGGCTGTCAGCATCATAAAAGACAAATCTCTTAAAATCGCCATTAAAAGCTGCAAATTTCCTATGTACGAAGCCTTTATACCAACCAGGGCGAGTTAATTTTGAATCATTTGCCCTTGGGTGAGTATCCCAAAGCTGATTTACAAATTTGTCCCAGCATCTAATTGCTTCCCAATTTTCAAAAAGTGTGACATTATTTCTAGATTTCAGTTCCTGCTTAACTAAGTCTAATTGCTCATTATAAGGAATCACACAAACAGGAATATCTCGTCCAACATTCACCTCAATACTATTTAGCAAAGCAACCAATTGGTCATAGACTACATCGTTAGCCAGGGTGTAAATACCGAAATCCTTCATTTTGTTAAGTCCTTTCGTCTCCAATTATTTAGTAACTCAAATAACTAGGTTTATCTTTTATTTACTACTATCGGATTTTTTCAATTTAGTTAACCTTTAAATCTGAGATTCGATATTTTATTTTCTTTTTCACAGGTAAATATTAAATTAAGCTCATCCCATCCTTAATAGCAGTTGCCTTACTACTAAATTTTTCATAGAGTATTTAAGAACATTTAATTAACTTATATACTTTAGCTAAGTTTACATCTTGCCATACAAATTCCCAGAAAAACAATAGTTCTTCTGGGATATACCATAAATTCATGATGTTAGAAGTCAATCAGTATCTAGCTTCTTATTTGCTTTAATTTATGAAAACTTTATAAAACCTATATAAGGGATATTCATGATGACAACAAGCGTTGGCAGAAGCCATTGTATATATATCACCGCTTGATTTCGTATAATTCCTAGAGATAATTTGTATGAATATCTTAATGCTATCTTCTACGTTTCCCTACCCACCAACGCGAGGGGGAACACAAGTGAGGACGTTTAATTTACTTAAGTACTTAAGCCAACGCCATACTGTTACCCTCGTGACTCAACGCGATGGCTACGGAGGGTTGGGCGATCGCAATGTCACGGATGCAGAAATAGCAGGATTGCAAGATTGTGTGGATCGTCTAGTGATTTTTGAACGTCCTTTAGATTCGGGAACTTCCGCAGGAATATTCCAGAAAATGCAGCGCTTTAGTTCATTTTTGCAACAGGGGACACCACCAAGTGTACTCAACCGCTATTCAAGTGAAATGCAAGAATGGATTGATAACGTTGTACAGGCGGGAAAATATGATGTTATTACCTGCGAACATAGCGTTAATGAGATTTATGTGCGCCCTCATTTTCAGCAACAGCTAAAAACCATAGTTAATATTCATAGCTCTGTATACGGTACTTGTCGCAATCAGCTAGCAACTGGTATTTCCGAAAATACCCTGAGAGATAAAATTAGTCTGCCGCTTTTACGCCGTTATGAGCAAAGCTACTGCTCAAAATTTTCTGCAATTGTGGTGACAACACAAGAAGATAAAAATCAGATCCAAGAATTCAACCCCAACAGTGAAATCACTGTCATTCCTAATGGCGTAGATTTAGTTTCTTTTCCCAACCGCACTGCCGATCTGGGGGGACATCGCTTAATTTTTATCGGCGCAATGGATAATTTAGCAAACATTGATGCGGTGTGCTTCTTTAGCAAACAAGTGTTGCCAGCGATTCAGAAATCTTATCCCGATACAACTTTTGAGATTGTTGGTTCTCATCCTGCACCGGAAGTTTTAGCACTTAAACAACAACCAGGTATTACTGTTACTGGGCGTGTACCTTCAATGGTGGAATACTTACACAAATCAACTGTCTGCGTTGTGCCGATGCGGACAGGTTTTGGAATTAAAAATAAAACTCTAGAAGCAATGGCAGCTGGTGTGCCTATAGTTGCCAGCGATCGCGGTTTAGAAGGGCTAGCAGTAGATGGTGCTGGTATACCACTACGAGCATTACGAGCAAATGAACCGGCAGAGTATGTCATTGCTATTAGTCAACTATTTGATCACCCAGAACTACGAGATAAGTTGTCTCGTAATGGTAGGCAATTAGTAGAAACAGAATTTACATGGGATATCGCTGGGCAACATTATGAACAAGTTTGTCTTGGAAGTAGATAGTACAGCTCATATAAAATACGAAGGATGAATTTTTAGACTTTATAATTCATCCTTATTATCAAATAATTATCAGTGCGATATAATAATCATTCAGCACTTGAAAGTTTTCAATTACACTGTGAGTAATTGAAAACTTTGATTAAGCTACTGCTTTTTCTTTATTCTGCTTCTTAGCATATTTCTTTTTCAAGGCAGCTCCTAATCCTAAGGCTGTTGCTGAACCTAAGATAGTCAATGGTTCGGGAACTGCTTCAGCAGTTAGTGAGAATGAACCATTTTGTTTGATTTGGTTCACAGTCAATAGCCCTTCACCTAGCACGGAATCACCTTTTCTAAAGTATCCAGTGAATGATGGAAGCACACCGTAAGCAGATTTTGTAGATGTACTAGTCAAGGATGTTTTTATGACATTTAAGGGATTCTGTATATCAAAAATCAGTCCATCACTAAATTTAATGAATGGATTTGTTGCACTTCCTATGTAATTAGCTATTGATCCTGTTGCTGTTGTAGTAGGTGTTCCATTGAGAGTTAGATCAATATCAGATATGCTTACAATTTGCCCTGTGTAACTAGCAAAAAAGCCTGTTGATGATGCCGTAACTTTAGAGTCTACTATGGGTTTTGTCCCTGGGGTACTAAATTTAATTGTGTCTGTAGCCGCTGGCGTTTTCTCAGGCCCGTTAGCAAAGTAACCACTTCCAGCAACGTTGAGTATTCCATTAATCGATACTGCTTGAGCTGGTGACACATTTAGGGTGCTACTTAAAGCAAATGCACCACAAGTTAAAGCTATTCCACAAGCTATAGTTTTGAAATTCATGTCTTTCTCACAAAATTAAGAATCTTTTGACTTGCACCATCTACAATTTTTCCTAATGGCTTGCAGGCATTAGGAATGACAAATATAAATTCCATTATTTATATTTGCTTTCGCTACTAATAAACATGGACATCTTTGCTTTAATCTTCGTAGATATTCTTTCATTATCTAAGTGTTTATTCTGAAATGGCATAAAGGCTTTATAAAAGCTATACAATAATGTATAAATTTCAGATAAAGTATTTTTTATACGCTTAATTATGTTTGGTGCTTTAAATAGCAGGCTTGTTTTATAAAGTAACTTTTCATAAATAGATGTGAGTTTGATGCATTATAATTTTGACCTCTCTCTAAACCTCTCTCCTACAAGGCTACGGTGTACACACAAGTCTTTGAGAGTTGTCCCACAGGCTTTTGATCCCCCCAACCCCCCTTTCCAAGGGGGGCTAAAATCCGTCATTATCCTCCAATTTATCGGAGGATAATGACGGATCTACAATGATTTCGGTTTAGTACAGAGATGTGTGTACACCGTAGCCTGCGAGGAGAGGGAGGTTGGGTGGGAGAGGTTTGTCGAATTCATGTTAAATAAAGTCTTTACAAATGCAGGGTTAGGAATGATATCGTGTTCGGTTAAAGACTTATCATTAAGACCGCAGGGAGCAGGGGAAGAAAGGGTTTTTACGTTTTTGCACAGATGCGGGAATTATAACTAATTATCCGAACTTGATATGACGTGGCCACACGGAGAATTAATCCAAGTAATTTCTCCGTGTCGCCCTTCGGGGTGACGCTCGTTCCTCGCTCTAAGCGAAGCTATGCCGGAGGCTTTACACTGCGCTCAGGTCAGTCGCTCAGGGGGAAACCTTACTAAGAGCGCTGTCTCACCGTGTCCGTCTCTAGCCGTCGATATTGTTGGCAGGCTACTGGTACAAGATATGGAATCTGATGGTTGTCTAAAAGCAAATCATTTTCCGAATCAGATGTAGATGCTTACTGAATAAACACAGATGTTTTAGCCTGGACTTTTCTCCAGCATCAAATTGGTATCCCAAGTATACAGACCGACTTTTTCAGGAACTCTAGAGAATCGCCCTGTTCGATAACCCCTCGATAATTCATTCAGTACCTTGCTTTTAATTTCTCTAACTTCCTCAGAATCTAGTTCACCATAAAGTCCACTGATAACTTCCGCTACTGTAAAAATTTTTCCCGAATTTTGCTTTAAGAGAGAGGAGATGGCATCAATTAAAAATTGACCCTCAAATATTCTAAGCATCGGTACTATTTTTGTCTTAGGAAGTATCAGAGGTTTCTTTTGTTTCTGTTTGAGAGTCTTTGAGCGACTATTACTTGACGTTAACAAACTTAAATCCAGAGTATAACAACCAGGTTCGTCGGGAATAGCAAACCAGCTACTCCTCTCCTTACCCTGTGTCAGTGAGGATTGGACTCTACCTTTAACTACTTTGAAGATAGACGGCTCTAACTCTCCATAAAGCGATCGCACTATAAAATCTATATGACACACGGTGCCACTATGTTCTTGCAATAGCTTTTTGATCGCTTCCATCCGAGTCAGAGTGTTTTGATACTCCGGTAGCATCGGGATGTCTGTACCCTTGATTGAGTTATCTCTGTCTTCAGGGATGGTTTCTATAATAGGGGTTGTAATTACAGGTTCGTACTCGTTTGTATCCGTCGCCGCAGATGAGGAATTATCTATCTCCAAGTTGTCTGAGTCTTGGAGTTCAGACTGACTAGACTCCACTAAATCAATAGCCGAAATGCCATCAGACGATAATGTTTCTTGCGGGGGAGAACTAAGTGTCTCATGAGCCACATCAACTGTTAAAAGCTGGCTGTTATTATCTGATGCTGACCAATGAGACAACAAAGCTTCTACATGATTGAGCTGCGATCGCGCCTGCGTGTATAAGCTTTCGTACTCTTCTACCATGCGAGCATAGTAGTCTCGTAATTCCAACAATGGAGAGAGGAAAGTGCCGGGAGGTGGTTCTAACTGTCCCTTGAGAGTCATAAGGCTTCAATCAATCCAAATCAGTGTTGCTTTTGTAAGACATCGGTCTAGGTTTTGCTTTTCTAGCTTGCTGTTGTGGTTTTTTTGGCGCTTGGGGAGGGCGACATTGCTCACAATATAACGGTCGAGGCCCGAAAGTCTCGCGTTTTGTTGTCTCATTACACTGCTTACAGACAAAGTGAAAAACACGAGTGTGAATCTCTCTTTTATGTGCTCTGACAGTATATTCTCTAACGTCAACTAACTTACTAACCATAATAACGAGTTGTGAATTTCCGTCTTATCAATATAGCTATTCAACCAAATGAAATTACATCAGTGTGTATCAACTTGCCATTTTTGTTGAAATTGTCCCTTTTTTGCCTATAAAGTAGGATGTTTACAACTTTCTACCTCAGAGGTGCTGTTATAACAAAAATTTCATTTAGTTGGTGAACAAAAATTATCTGCCATACAAGCAAGATTTTGGCTCTAAACTGCTTCATATCCTATTTAGGTCTGTTGTATCTTGGTGCAAAATTTCACCTTGAAACATTATTCTTTCATAGCAATGCCGTTTGATGCTAGCCAAATGACCAGCCTACTAGATATTAAAAGCTATGCTCACTAAATGTTTAAGCATAATTTACATTTGGTGTACCTTTGCTCTCTCCACCTCGTATAACTTATGATAGATTTTGCGATAGTTATAGCAGATGCTATAGTCAAATATCTAATTAAAAATTAAAAGTAAAATTGCTTTATGCCTGAAAACGAACAGTTAGAGGTTGCACATTTAATTTTTGAGACTCGGCAGCGCCTCAAACTTTCACAGGTTAAATTGGCAGCAATGCTAGGGGTTTCGTTCCACAGTATCAACCGTTGGGAAAACGGACGGGTGCGACCTTCTCCATTGGCTATGAAACAGATTGAAGAGCTACTACACCAGATGGGCGACCCTGGTGAGGATCTGTTAGCCAAGTATTTTCAACTAAGAGGAGCAGAAACTGTGACTACTGAAGTTAGGCAAACTATGGTTGAATGAGGCCTTAGCCGAGATTAATGGTCTGCCTCAAGAAGCTCATATTGGTAAGACTGTCGCTGAACTGCTACCTGGAGTAGGCGCGGAAATTATGGAAGCTTTTCGTCATGTGGCGATGACAAAAGAATCGATTGTTGCTCAAGAAGCGAGTGATGAAACACCTACAGTACCAGGCCAGCAGCGATATTGGTCAGTTAATTACTACCCGATTCAACAGCGTTTTTTGGCTCGAGCTAGTGGTATTTTAGCTTCATCACGGAACTATCAAACAACATTAACCCCGCATTTCTCACAAGCTTGAGGGGCAGAGGGGCAGAGGGGAAAGTACAGACGCGATTGATCGCTTCTTATACAATAACTCTCCCCTGCACAAGCGCAGGCTTTGAGAGATGTGGTGAGAAATCCGGGTAACTAGTTTGGCGCGGTTGACAGTGCCGGAAATAGCTGATTGGTGTATAATCGATATCATTTGTGGTAATCAATCAGTACACGGGGTTGCAGCAGCCCATGCCGACCCGTCGAAACAGGAATTGGTAGAACAAAGATAATTAGCAACTTACTCCAGTGCAAACATCAAGAATGAAGGATGAAGGGTAAAGCATGAAGTCTCAAGCATTCCTCACGGATTCATCCGTGGACTGGAAAAACCTTGCTGTATCTTTGCGTTCCTCCAGGCATAAAACTTTTACCCTTCATCCTTTCTTTGATTAACCGATGTTAACCTTAACCACTTTTTGTCTTTCTGATTCTGCCTTGGGCAAAATCAATCTGAGGATGCCGTCTTTGTATTCAGCTTTAACTTGGTCGTTTTGAATCCGAGAGGATAAGGGAATCACCCGTTGGAATTTGCCATAGCGGAACTCAGAGCGAGTTACACCATTTTCTTCGGTCTTAGTTTCAGACTTACGTTCACCGCTAATAGAAACTGATTCGGGAGTTACTTCTAAATTGATATCTTTTGCTTCTAGACCAGGTACTTCTAGTCTAAGATGTATTGCGTCATCAGTTTCTTCCATTTCGGCAGCAGGAACGAAGTTGAGTCCAATACTTTCACCATCATGGGTTGGTATCAATCTGTCAAACAAGCGATTCATTTGCCGCTGTAAAGTGTCAATGTCGCGGAATGGTTCTAAGCGTTCAATATCGCGGAATGGATCCCAACGAATCAGTGCCATACTATCACCTCTAAGATGCAATCTTTGGACTTAGGAGGCTCAATCTCAAGCTTTCTAGCTTGCAGAAAACTAGTATGTTTTCTTGACGAACCTTTAACTTCCAAAAGCTTAATCTCAAGCTTCCTAGTTAACACACTAAAACAACGTTAAACTTCAATTGGTTCGGTTTTATAACAAAGAATTATAGCAATAACCGTACCGTCTTGTAAGGTTGAAGATTGGTTATAGCCCCAACAGAGGAGATATAGTAAAAGCGATGTGGGATGGTGTAAGATTTGAGATTTCAATCAGAACACTACCAGATTCAGCTATTAATACTAATTCTTCAAAATAAGGCTACTATGTTCACCTACTTATCGTTTATTAAACCGCATGAATACTGCACCTATAAATAATCCTGCCGCCTGTGCCCAGTAAGCTATGCTAGGTTGATTAATACCAACAGGGGGAATATTTAAACTGCCAATGCCATAAAATAACTGCTGTATAAACCACCAAAATAGATAAAAATAAGCTGGTAGTTCGGCAGGTATATATAGGATTAACAAGGGGATAATAGTGTCGATTTTGGCTTTAGGAAACTTCATAACATATGCCCCTAAAATAGATGCGATCGCACCATTTGCCCCAATCAATGGTACTGTCAAGCTAGGTTCAACTAATATTTGTATTATCCCTGTCAAGATGCCGCTACCCAAGTAAAATCCTAAATAGCGCCTATGTCCGAGAATGTTTTCTACAGTTCTGCCAAAAACCCATAAAAATAGCAAATTTCCTAAGATTTGGCTAAAACTGCCGTGCAGAAACATCCCCACAAGCAAGGAAATCAAACGCCAACATACAACTATCCAAGCTGCTGGGTTAAAAAAGAGGGCATTTGTAATTGCTGTGCTAATCTGCGCTGGTATCACACCCCAACTGTGGATAAAATAGCTTAGTTGATCGCTAAACCCTAGTTGGAGTTCCCATAAGAATAAGGCAATATTAATCCCAATTAGCCAGTAATTAATAATTGGTTGATGCCGAATACGGATATTATCACTAATAGGAATCATTTTGATTGATTATTAGTCATTAGTAGTGTAGTGTTCTTGTCCCTTGATCGCCCCTGAATCCGGTTCCCCTGTGGCAAGATTGAAATCAGATAACATCGCACTCAACTCTAGGCAAACCAGATGCTGGGAAACACACTTGTTGGAAGATACCAAATTATTAGCCACTTGGGAGGTGGGGGATTTGGTGAAACCTTTGTGGCTTGTGATACTCAATTGCCGGGAACGCCTCAATGTGTTGTCAAGAAACTGAAGCCTCAAGCAAATGACCCAGTAACTTTGGAGACAGCTAGACGTTTATTTGATACGGAAGCTAAAGTTTTATATAAATTAGGCACTCATGATTACATTCCTCAACTTTTAGCCTACTTCGAGGAAGATGCAGAATTCTATCTCGTACAAGAATTTATTGAGGGTCATGACCTGAGTAAAGAATTAACACCAGGGAAAACTCTAAGCCAAGATGATGTCATTTCCTTGTTGATAGAAATCCTCAAAATTTTAGAGTTTGTCCATCAACAGAAGGTAATTCACCGCGATGTCAATCCGCGTAATTTACTCAGACGCCAGCAAGATGGCAAATTAATTTTAATTGACTTTGGTGCAGTTAAACAAATTACTACTCAGGTGATTACGCCTCAAGGCCAAACAAAATCTACGGTTGCTATAGGTACTCCTGGATATATTCCTGGAGAACAAGCGCAAGGTAATCCAAAATTTAGCAGTGATATCTATGCAGTGGGGATAATTGCTATCCAAGCTCTTACTGGATTATCTCCTGAACAATTAGATAAAGATGCCGATACTCATGAAATTATTTGGCAAAGCCACACCAAAGTAACGCCAGAATTTGCCAAAATTTTAGACAAAATGGTATGTTATGATTTCCGACAACGCTACGCTTCGGCAACGATCGCCTTACAAGCCCTGAAGGAGTTAACGCAGCCATCCTCTAGCACAGTAGCGTTGGTTTCTGCGTTGACCTTCAATAAGCTCAAAAATCATAAACCTCAAAAAAAGTTAATTTCTAAAGTTTTATCAGCGCTATTTATCATAGGTTTAAGTGGAACAGCTTGTATATATATTCTAGATAGCATCCATACGAGCAATGCTACAGAATTATATAAGCAAGGAAATACACTTTTAGATCTGCAACGCTATCAAGATGCACTAGTAGCATATGAAAAGGCAGTTAATATTAGACCTAGTTATGCTCAAGGATGGAATGGGCAAGGCAAAGCGCTGTCTGAGTTAAAACAATATAAACAAGCACTAGCAGCCTACGATAAAGCAATTCAAATTGAGCCAGATTATTTAGAAGCTTGGAGTGGACGAGGCTTTGTATTAGAAAAATTGCAGCGATATCAAGAAGCGATCGCTTCTTTTGATAAAGCTCTACAATTAGAAAATAATTATCCAGAAGTCTGGAACGCTAAAGGTGAAGCCTTAAGTAATTTAAGACAATACGAAAATGCAATTAAAGCATACGATCAAGCAATTGAATTAAAAGAAGATTATTACGATGCTTGGTACAATAAAGGTTTAGCGCTGCATGATTTAAAACGTTATGAAGATGCGATCGCAGCATATGACAAAGCTATAGAATTAAAACCAGACTATGAAGCAGTATGGTATAATCGCGGCAATGCATTAGTTAATTTACGACGCTACGAAGATGCCTTTGTAGCTTATGATAAAGCAGTACAATACAAATCAAATTATTATCCAGCTTGGTTATCTAGAGGTAATGTACTCATCAATCTACGCCGCTATCCAGAAGCAATCGAATCTTTTAATCAGGTAATTAAATATGATTCTGACAATTACCAAGCATGGTATAGCCGTGGCTGGGCAATGCATCAAAGCCAACGCTATGAAGAAGCAATTGAATCTTATAATAAAGCCATATCATTAAGGCGAAACGATTATCAATTTTGGTACAATTTGGGAAATTCACAGTTTAATTTACAAAAATACCAAGAGGCGATCGCATCCTACAATAGAGCAGTTCGTTACAAGAGCGATCATTACGAAAGCTGGTATAGTAGAGGCAATGCTTTAGTGAATTTGAAACGTTATAGAGATGCGATCGCATCTTATGATCAAGCAATTAAATATAAGCCTGATTACCAACAAGCAATAGACGCTCGCAAGCAAGCGCAGAATCAACTGGACAATCAAATATCAAAGCCTATAGTCGTACCTACCATCCCAATTCTTATTCCTAATTCTGCTACTCCTACTCAGCCACCACAGTAATAAAAAATTAAAATCCAATATGAAAAAAGTTTCAAGCCGAAACACGTGTTTCGGCTTGGGTATCCTTGTTTTAAACCTCTAACTTTCTCAAACTCTGATTCTAAAAATTTTTAATTTTTAATTTTTAACAGCGATGAACCACTAAATATTCACCTTTTTCAATACATTTGCAGGTTGAAAATTTTCAAGATTAATAGTTGAGTAATAGGGTCTATCTATGTTAGGTTTTTTTGCCTGAGAAGTCATACTAGAGCGAGCAACTTTAGTAGTTTGAGAACGCAGACGCTGCTTTTGCTTATACTCATTCAGTTTGATTTGAGCTTGTGCATAAACAGCAGTATTTTTGGGAACCTTTTGCAGAAATTGTACAGCACTATTAAAGTCATTAATAGATGCTTGATTGTAGGCTTTTTGTAAAAAATAAGTAGCTCTAATCTGTTGCTTTTGATTGTACTCAACTAACTTTTTTTGAACTATTGCACCTGCTGAAGTCTCTATCGGAATTTGGCGCAGATATTCTAAGGCAGCCGAAAAATCTTTTGCTTGAGCTTTCTTGTAAGCTTTTGCTAATAAATCTTGCGCTTGTGCTTCTAGATTGGTGTTTGCCTGTTTAACTAGGTTGTCGGTTTTAGATTGCCAATATAAAATATCAGGAACTTTAGGTGCAATACGAAGTACATCTGACCATCTACCCTCCTGTAAAGCTTTTTCAGCTAATAGGTATTGTTCAGCAGCAATCTGCCATTGCTGTTGCCATTCTTCAACTGTGGCTTGAGCTTCTGGATAAACATCGCTGTGGGAAGGAATCGATTTTGCTAGAGCGATCGCCTCTTGTAAATCTCCAGCTTGATACTCTTCTGTGGCTTTATATAAAGTTTCTGTTTCTGAATATGTTGGAGAATTACTAACTAAAGAATACATTCCCAATCCCAATATTATACTATTGGTCGCCAATCCCAGTTTGATTCCTGTCATTGGCGATAATGAATTTGTCGGTTTAAAACTTGGGATTAAATTAGTATTTTGATTATTTTCTTCTAATAGCTGTGAAGGCGTGCTATCCGGCGTTTCTGTTAATTGCGGTAACTGTGTCTCCCATATCATTTGCTTGAGGATATGCAGTACCTCACTCGCAGATTGGAAGCGGTCTTTGTAATTGTAGCGGATCATTTGGCTGAGAATAGCAGCTAAATAATCATTAATTGGGGTTTGATAAGAATACCAGTTAATCTCATTGGTATAGGCATCTACTTTCAATTGTAATGGTGCTAGACCTGTTAAAGCCTGGATAGCAATCATGCCCAAAGAATAAATATCGCTGTTGGGCTGTGTTTGACCAATAAATTGTTCTGGTGGTATGTACCCCAAGGAAGTGACCGGAACTGTATGGATAGGTAATTCTGTATCTATGGCAAAATCAACTGGCTGAATTGAGCCAAAGTCAATCAAAACTAACTTGCCATCAAAAGCACGTCTGATCAAGTTTTCAGGTTTGATATCGCAATGAATGACACCTTGAGAGTGAATAAATTCTAGAATTCCTAAGACATCTTTAAGAAATTCTATAACTTCACTTTCAGTCCAAATATCTCCCCAGTTTTTATTAATTGGTAGTTCCGCCGTCAACGCATGTCCTTCAATAAACTCTTGCACTAAGTAGAATCGTTCATTTTCTTCAAAACAAGCGATGAGTTGAGGAATTTGGTGATGGCGTCCCAGACGCTTGAGGGTTTCGGTTTCCGTAAGAAAACGTAATCTCAAGGTGTCTAAGTAACTAGGTTGGGAACTGCTAACCTTGAGCAGTTTAACAACGCATTTAGGGTTTTCTGGGTAATCTACATCTACAGCAATGTATGTTTGTCCAAATACCCCTGCACCTAAGTTTTGGATAATTTGGTAACGCCCTTGTAATACTTTACCGATCATCTGGTGGCTCATGAGCTGCTTACTGAGTAAGTCCTTATATAGGTCTTCAAAGATTGGCTTTTGGTTCCGGAATTCCTTGGGATTAAATTGATAAAGGATTGTTAACTAAAATTCTACTTTTAGTTTCTAAGTATTTTTTCCTAAAAAGAATAATCCAGTTACCTTTTTGTAACCCTATGAAGCATTGATGCATAGAGTATGAAATAGTGCCACAATTCTCGAATACTGGCAATAGTCTTCACGCATATACTGTGCCAGAATATGTGTTTTTTTATTATAAGTATTATTACTAGGCAGTATACTAAGGGCTTTTGCAATGAAAGAATCTAAATGACACGTAGTAAAAGGGACTGGGGATTAGGGATTGGGGATTGGGGGACTCCTCGCCGCGACCAGTTGAAATAGAATGCCTGCGTCACCTTAAGGGCGTTGGCAACCTCAAGATCCTTCGGGTACTCTTCTTTTGTTAAAGACGTAAAGATCCAATTTGAATGACGATTGGTTTAGTATTTTTTCTCCCCCCAACTTCCCCAGCTTTTGTTAGTGCTATTGGACAAGGGGACAAAGTGAAAGAGGGCTACTTAACAGAGCAAACGTGGTTTATACCATTTCTGTATGAAGAAGCATAGAAATAACCCCACCGCCTACGGTGTACATACAAATCTTGGCGCAGTGTATCTATCCCGCCTCGGAATAAATTCCGAGTCTGATAGTGCAAGTCTTCTCAAGAGGACTCAAAGAAAAATTCCATCCAGTCCAAAGAAGTGGACTTTGACTATTAGCCTGGAACTTTAGTTATAGGCGGGATATGGGTTCAGCGTGAAAATTTTCGACTTGTGTGTACAGGGTAGCCCGAACTCGCGGGGAGGTTGGGAGGGGTCGAAATAATGTGTAGCTTCACAGAGAATTGGTATTAGGCTAAGTTTATGTACTGAGTTTCTGAAAAGGGACAAAAAAATGCCAGAGCCAGAAAAGAACATCTTAAAAATTGAACCAGCCACTCTCGTCTTGATTGTATCTGCCTTAATACTTTTGCCGCTTCTCTTAACTGGTTTTTTATCACAATAAGCGATCGCCTGAATGTGAGATTGCATAGCCTATGATTTACTAAATATTGCAGCGCTGTGCAACTCCTATCATTTCCGGTGGAAGGCTGATTATTAAGATTGACGAGGAAACGAGAAGACGCGGGTACGTGGGGACGTAGAGAGTTTTTATGAGTAATTAGACGGGCTTGATATCATATCCTCTAATAAATTTGAGCAAAAGAATAAATGCTTTCATTTTATAAACTCAAGCAGACTCTACAATAGAAAACTTGCTTTTGTTCAATAATAAATATTTGTAAAATTTATTTATCTAATTCAAGAAATTCTTATCCAAACTATTATTTTACTGCTTCTACTATTCAGTATATATCTGTAGTTAAGGCTAAGTGTTTAATCATTCACCCTATGGGCACATGAATACAACTGTATTAGCTAGCTAACTTATACATGGATTGCTTGAAATAAGAAACCAAAAAAGGTTTTAACTCGCAAAACAAAGCAAAGACTTGAGTTAGTTAAAAGGAGTTATAAAATGTCAGATACAAGCAAACGCGGCTTTGCTTCTATGGATCAAGATAAGCAGCGCGAAATAGCTAGCAAGGGTGGACAAGCAGCTCATGAAAAGGGCACTGCTCACGAATTTACTTCTGAAGAAGCACGGGAAGCTGGACGTAAGGGCGGCGAAACTGTGAGCCGAGATAGAGAACATATGGCTGAGATTGGTAGCAAGGGCGGACATGCAGCTCATGAAAAGGGCACTGCTCACGAATTCACTTCTGAAGAAGCACGGGAAGCTGGACGTAAGGGCGGCGAAACTGTAAGCCAAGATAGAGAACACATGGCTGAAATTGGTAGCAAGGGTGGCAAGAACTCCAAGAGGGGTAGCAGCAATAATGATGACGATGAAGAACATAATGAAGGAAAGGGTAAGGGTACCCAAGGTGGCACATCAGAGCAACATTCTAAAGCCGGAAAGCAAAGCCATAAGAACAAAAAATAGGCTCATTGGATAATCTCATTTCAAAACACTCATAGGTCTAGACCAATACGGTTTAGTTGGAGTTAAAAACCTTAAAATTAGTTAGGTTGGGTAGAGCAGAGCGAAACCAAACAATTAATGTTTGGTGTTGGGTTTCGTTCTTCAACCCAACCTACATCTATGTTTAACTGAAATATTGGGATTGGGGATTGGGGGACAGGGAAGGAAAACTGGAAGTGTACGGAATTTATTCAAAAATCAAATAGGATTTCTATATTAATTCTTACTAAGAATATTTACTTCAAAATAAATACTAAGCTTAGATATTAAAGCTAAGATAGATAAAACGTTATCTTAATTTAAGATTTCAATAATTAAAATTACAAAACGGCACAATGTGTATAGTTTTGTAACTATTTCGAGAGCTAAAAACTGAATATTCTTAACTCTTATTTTTTGGACTTCATGACATCTAGGCGACCTTCCAGGAAATCTCAATCTAGTTCCACTCCATCTGAAATATCTAATCAAGAGGAGAAACAGCAGGATAATGAAAATAAATTATTTCCAATTGTGGGCATGGGAGCCTCTGCGGGTGGATTAGAGGCGTTCACACAATTACTGAGCAATTTGCCAACGGATACTGGCATGGCATTTGTGCTGATTCAGCACTTAGCCCCTCATCAAAAGAGTTTGTTGAGTGAGATTCTTTCTAGGGCAACCGAGATGCCTGTGATTGAAGTGCAGGATGGAATCTCCGTGGAACCGAATCATGTGTATGTGATTCCGCCGAATGCCAAGATGACCATTTGTAAGGGAGTGCTGAAACTGTCGCCACGCGATAAAATTCGTGGGATCAATATGACAGTTGATAGTTTCTTTTGTTCGTTAGCAGAAGAACGGGGAAACAAAGCGATCGCAGTTGTGTTGTCAGGGGGCGATGGCGATGGCGCACGGGGATTAGAATCAATTAAGGCAGCTGGCGGCATTACCTTTGCCCAGTGTGAGGACACAGCAAAAGTTAATAGTATGCCCAACACCGCCGTGGCCTCTGGTAATGTAGACTTTATCCTGCCGCCGGAAGCGATCGCACAGGAGTTGGCAAACATTAGCAATCATCCCTACCTCAGCTGCCCGCTCCCAGTAAAATCGTCTGAGGTGCTGCCTGAAAGCGGCGATGTTCTGTTAAAAATATTCAGTCTGCTGCGGGCTGCCACAGGAGTTGACTTTAACCAATACAAACAGACCACTCTCAAGCGGCGGATACTGCGGCGGATGGTTTTGTACAAACTCGACAATTTAGAAGACTATGCCCGGTATCTTCAGGAACACCCTACAGAAATAAATGCTTTGTATCAGGATGTGCTGATCAATGTCACTGAGTTTTTCCGCGATCCCGAAAGTTTTGAAGCCTTAAAGAACAAAGTATTTCCAATCATTGCCAAGGATCGAACACCAGATTCGCCCATCCGCATCTGGGTAGCGGGATGTTCAACGGGTGAGGAAGCCTACTCAATTGCCATTTGCTTGCTGGAGTTTTTGACAGACCAAATAATCAATACGCCCATCCAGCTTTTTGCCTCAGACGTCAATGAAACAATGATCAACAAAGCAAGGCTGGGTATCTACAAGCCGAGCGATTTAGCAAATGTCTCTCCAGAACGTCTACAGCGCTTCTTTGTCTCTGTAGAGGGCGGTTACCAGATCAGCAAGCCAGTGCGCGAACTGTGTGTTTTTGCCAGACAAAATCTGATCAGCGATCCACCATTTTCCAAGCTGGATCTGATTACTTGTCGAAACGTGCTGATTTACTTGGGAAACCCTGTACAGAAGAAACTCCTGCCGATCTTCCACTATGGTCTCAATTCAACAGGCTTTTTGATGTTAGGTAGCTCGGAGACGGTGGGTGAGTTTACGGATTTGTTTACTTTGGTGGACAGAAAGTCCAAAATTTATTCCAGAAAACTGGTACCTACTCGGCTTGGCATGGATTTGGTTGCGAGCAACTATTCCTTAGGAAAGATGGATCTTCAGCCAACAGAAAGCGAGAATGCTTGGAACGACATGGAAATCCATAAAGTTGCTGACCAGATCGTCTTAAATCAATATGCCCCGGTCGGTGTAATTATCAACAATGATTTGGAGATTCTGCAATTTCGAGGACAGACTAGTGCCTATCTGCAACCTGCACCTGGAAGGGCAAGCCTTAACTTGCTAAAAATGGCAAAAGCAGAGTTGCGGCTAGAGCTACGTACCGCAATCCACCAGGCAAAACAGCAAGATAAGCCAGTGAGAAAGTCAGGCTTGCAGGTCACAGAGGATGATCGCGTCAGGCAGGTTAGGATTGATGTGATTCCGTTCAAACAGTCCGCAGCCGGAGAAAGCTACTTTTTGGTGCTATTTGCGGATATACCCCAGTCAACAACTCCTGTATTAGAGGTAGAAAGCGATTCCGCGGAGCGCACTGCCGTTGGCACAGCGTCTCCGACAGGAGAAGGCAATCGCAGCTTCAAGTTGAGGCGGAAACAAACGCCTTATGAGCAAGAAATTATCCAACTCAGACAAGAACTCGCAACCACTAAAGAATATCTGCAATCGATTATTGAGGAGCAGCAAGCCACTAATCAAGACCTTAGAGCTGCTAACGAGGAGATTTTGTCTAGCAACGAAGAGTTGCAAAGTACCAATGAGGAACTGGAAACCGCCAAAGAAGAAATTCAGGCAACCAATGAAGAACTGAACACAATTAACGAGGAACTGCAACGGCGGAATATCGAATCGACTCAAGTCACCAACGATTTACAGAATCTACTCAGCAATATCAACATTCCGATTCTCATGTTAGGGGCTGACTTGCAGATCAGGCGCTTTACTCCGGCTGCGGGGATAATTTTCAACTTGATTCCGACGGATGTAGGGCGACCATTGAGTGATATCAAGCACAACTTAAATCTCCCCGACTTAGAGCAACAGATTTTAGAGGTGATTGCCACCCTCAACTTTAAAGCTCAAGAAGTTCAAGGCCAGGATGGTCATTGGTATGACCTGAGAATCCGGCCCTATCGGACAGTAGATCACAAAATTGAAGGTGCTGTAGTGGTGTTGGTTGACATCAACAACCTCAAACGCAGCGCAGAGCAGCTCAGACAATCTAAGAATTATGCTGAAGCAATAGTGGATACTGTGCGGGAATCCCTAGTAGTGCTGGATCTAAACTTGCGGGTGATTAGTGCCAATCGATCTTTTTACGAGACATTCCAGGTTCTGCCAACAGAAACAGAACAACGCCTGATCTTTGAAATTGGCAATGGTCAGTGGAATATTCCCCAGTTGCGATCGCTCCTAGAAGAAGTTCTCCCCAGTATGGCTCCGTTTCAGGATCTAGAAGTTGAGCATACCTTCGAGCAAATCGGGCACAAAATCATGCGGCTTAATGCCCGGAGAATGCCTGAGATAGAAGATACGTCGATGATTCTTTTGGTGATTGAAGACATCACGCGGCGGCATCAGTTAGAGGTAGAACGCACTCAACTACTAGTTCAAGAGCAGTTAGCTCGCTCTGCGGCTGAGACAGCCAACCGCGCCAAAGATGAGTTCTTATCTGTTCTCTCGCATGAATTGCGGAACCCACTCAATTCTATGCTGGGGTGGTCGCAGTTGTTGCGGACGCGAAAGCTGAATGCAGATACAAGGAATCAAGCGCTGGAAGCCATTGAACGTAGCGCCAAGATTCAAGCCCAGCTCATTGGGGATCTCTTAGACATCTCACGCATTACTTCAGGTAGGCTGCGGATGGACGCGGAGTTGATTGAGCTGGTTCCGGTAATTGAGGCTGCGATCGAGGTTGTCCATCTCTCAGCAGCAGCAAAAAACATTCAAATTGAAACTAGGCTAGATCCTGACACCAGAAATATATTAGGTGATCCGTCTCGCTTACAGCAGGTCGTTTGGAATTTACTTTCTAACTCGATTAAATTCACCCCAATCGGGGAAAGAATTGAAATCACACTAGAGTACCTTGATTTCCAAGCTCAAATTCAAGTTAGCGATACAGGTTGCGGCATCAAGCCTGAGTTTCTCCCTTATATTTTTGATCGCTTCCGTCAGGCTGATGGCAGCAAAAGGCGATCAAATCCGGGGATGGGATTAGGCCTTTCTATTGTTCGTCATTTGGTAGAACTCCACGGCGGCACAATTGATGCCCACAGCTTAGGTGAAGGACAAGGAGCAACTTTTACCGTCAAGCTACCGCTGCCAACTAACCTGCCAGAGAATGCTGTGCCGGAAGTTGTGGAGCCAGTTGTTTCAACAGATACACCAAAAGTGCCAGTTGAAAACATTCCATCACTGGAAGGTTTGCGGGTACTTGTTGTAGATGACGAAGCAGATATACGTCTGTTATTCGTAACAGTGCTGGAAGCGCGTGGAGTTGAAGTGACGGCAGTTGGATCAGCAAGCGCGGCTCTATCAACACTGCTGGCAAACCCTGGCTGGTACGATGTACTCTTGTCTGATATTGGGATGCCGGGAGAAGACGGTTATATGCTAATTCGTCAAGTCAGGGCGCTAAGTGCCGAGCAAGGAGGACAAATTCCCGCCGCAGCGCTGACAGCCTATGCCAGACCTGAGGAACGAAGAGAGGCTTTAAGCGCAGGTTTCCAAAAGCACATCTCCAAACCCGTTGAGCCAGATCAACTCTTATTTGTCGTCGCTTCCTTATCTGGGCGAATCGCAGATGCTTAAGGGGCAAATTGAGGGAGCAGGGGACAAGGGGACAAGGGGACAAGGGGATGGGAAAAGAATCTATCAAAACTCATGAAGATTTAGAGGTTTATCAACTGGCGTTCTCCGCAGCGATGGAAATCTTTGAAACCTCGAAAAAATTTCCTGTTGAGGAACGATATTCCTTAACTGATCAAATTCGCCGCTCATCTCGCTCCGTGTGTGCTAATTTCGCTGTTCGCGCAGCGTTCCCGAAGGGTAGCTTGGCGCAAGCGAAGATATGAGGCAGCCTTTGTCGCTAAACTGAATGATTGTGAAGCAGAGGCGGCAGAAACTCAAGTCTGGCTCAAGTTTGCAGTTAAATGTAACTATTTAGATTTGGAGCAAGGTCGAGAATTGTATGGACTTTATAACCGAGTCCTTGGAGGAATGGTGAGTATGATTAACAACCCTTCTGTCTGGGTGATTCGGCAGTAAATGTACTTCTCTTGTCTCCCTATCCCCTTGTTCCCTTGTCTCCTTATTCCCTTGTCCCCTTGAGTGAACTTGAACTATCAGCCTTTGAACTTCAGTTCTGGGCAGAATGACAGTTAGCGTAATACGTTAAAGTTACAAAATCGAGTTCGGAGGCTCATTAACGGAGTTCAGAGGCTCATTCACGAGTATTAAAGACTCATTAACGGAGTTCAGAGGCTCGTTCACGAGTATCAAAGACTCATTAACGGAGTTCAAAGACTCATTAACGGAGTTCAAAGGCTCGTTCACGAGTATTAAAGACTCATTAACGGAGTTCAAAGGCTCGTTCACGAGTATCAAAGACTCATTCACGGAGTTCAAAGACTCGTTCACGAGTATTAAAGACTCATTAACGGAGTTCAAAGGCTCATTCACGAGTATTAAAGACTCATTTTTATACAGCAGATTGTCGTCATATCATGTCTGCTTGAAAACTTGTCATTGCGAGCGAAGCGAAGCAATCCCAACACCCTTGCGATTGCTTCACTTCACTTCGTTGCGTACCCTTCTCCTGTCGGAGACGCTACGCGAACGGGAACGCCAGGGGCGATCGCAATGACATATCGTAAGTAATTTACCGGACGTGATATCAATCATAAGGGCACAACAATGTTGTGCCCCTACCTGTGTACTTCATTTACCTGAAAAAGGCTGTATATTGCGATCGCCTGGGATAATCTACTTAGGTAATACCTGCTGTAATGCTGCTAAGAGTTGGTCTACACTTTCTTTACGGCTATTAAAGCCCATGAGTCCAACGCGCCAAACCTGGCCAGCTAATTCGCCCAGTCCACCGCCAATTTCAATGTTATGTTCATTGAGTAACTGCCGTGCAATTGCTTTACCATCAACTCCTTCGGGAATGCGGACAGTGGTAAGAGTTGGTAAACGAAACTCTCGCTCAACGTGCATAGCTAGTCCTAAATCCTCCAACCCATCCCAGAGATACTCTACATTCTTTTGGTGACGCTGCCAGCAATTTGCTAACCCTTCTTCTGCAATTAAACGCAGTGCTTCCCGTAGGGCATAGTACATATTAATTGGGGCTGTATGATGATAGGTGCGTTCATTACCCCAATATTTGCCCAGCAAGTTCATATCCAAATACCAGTTAGCAACCTTACTCCGGCGTTGTTGCAATTTCTCAACTGCACGTGGACTCATGGTAAACGGTGAAGCACCGGGAGGACAACCCAACCCTTTTTGGCTACAGCTGTAAGCGAGGTCAACTCCCCAAGCATCTAAAAATATGGGGACACCGCCAAGGCTTGTGACTGTATCCACCAGTAGCAGAGTGCCAAATTCACGACATAAATCAGCAACGCCTTCCAAAGGTTGACGTGCGCCAGTCGAGGTTTCAGCATGAACTAGAGCCAAAATTGCCGGACGATGGGTTTCTATGGCGGTGCGGAGTTCATCTAGACTAAAAACTTGTCCCCAAGGTTTTGTAATACTCCGCACATCTGCACCATATCGTCCAGCCATATCAACAAGACGATTGCCAAAGTATCCAGCTACACCAACCAAAACCACATCACCGGGTTCTGTAACATTAGCAATGGTTGCTTCCATTGCGGCTGTTCCCGTACCACTGACTGCGATGGTTAAGGGGTTTTCTGTCTGCCATACATAGCGCAACAGCGATTGAATCTCGTCCATAATTGCGAGAAAATCTGGGTCGAGATGCCCCAGTGGTGAAGTATTCATCGCCTGGAGTACAGCAGGATGAGCATTAGAAGGCCCTGGCCCCAGTAGCAGACGGGATGGTACTTTTAAAGGTGCAAGTTGCAACCTCTGATTATCGTTGATTGAGACTGTTTGCGTCATGATCTGTTCAAGGCTAGACGGTACTTACCGCATCATAAAGCGATCACATCACCGTTGTTTTAATGTGTCTCAGGATTCTTGAGTGAGGATTGGGGACTGGGGATTGGGGATTGGGGATTGGGGATTGGGGACTGGGGATTGGGGATTAGGGATTGGGGACTGGAGATTGGGGACTGGAAGGGGACAAGTTATTCATAGTTCTTTCCCCCTACTCCCTGCCCTCTGCTCCCTTCTCCCTGCCCCCTGCTCCCTGCACCCTGCCCCCTGCACCCTGCACCCTGCTCCCTGCCTCTTCGTTGACTTATAGGGTTAAATATGATATTTTCAATCGTCAAGCCTATTTTTAAATTTAACTGTGAATATTTCTACTTCTCACAGAAAACCGCGTGTCGTTTGGCAGGCGGTTTTCTCACTAATTATATTTGGGTTTATGTACCTGCCTATAGTGGTACTTGCCTTTTATAGCTTCAACCAGTCTCCTTACAGTGCAACATGGCAAGGATTTACCCTTGATTGGTATCGCCAATTGTTCAGCGATGAGCGAATTGTATCGGCTTTAAATAACAGTTTGATAGTCGCCTTTTGTGCAGTCGGTGTTTCAGCAGTGCTAGGAACACTTATGGCTGTGGGGTTAGCGCGTTATCGGTTTCCGGGAAAGAAATTATATCTCGGCATTTCTTACCTACCGTTGATTATTCCTGATATTGCGATCGCAGTAGCTACTCTAGTTTTTTTAGCAGCATTTGCCATACCCTTGAGTTTATGGACAATTGTTGCAGCTCATGTAGTATTTTGTCTTGCCTACGTCGGACTTGTGGTTTCTTCACGACTCACCCACTTAAATCCGCACCTAGAAGAAGCAGCCTTAGATTTAGGAGCAACCCCAGTACAAGCCTTCATCAAAGTATTATTACCACAGTTAATGCCTGCTATTGTCGCTGGCTGCTTGCTAGCCTTCGTTCTGAGCTTAGACGACTTTCTCATTGCTAGTTTCACGGCTGGTAGTGGTTTTAACACCCTACCAATGGAGATTTTTAGCCGCATCAGAACAGGAGTCAAACCTGATATTAATGCTCTCAGCGTTATTTTAATTTTAGTATCTGCGATCGTTGCCTTTGTCGCAGAATTGATTCGCGTATCCGGAGAATAAACTTAAAAGTTTCACTAAATTTTATAGTTAAGGCTCGGATTTAAATGAACTTAGTTTAAAACTTTAAAATATATTAAATACTTGTGATTTTCGATTCATTTTAATTGATTAAGTAGGGTGACAACGCCCACCCTACATTACTATACTTATTCTTAGTATAAAATAACTAGATAAATGAAATATTATTATACTACACTTATGAATGTTTCTACGAACACTACAATAACACTCTTGACAAACCCAATTGCTTAATCTTATTATTTTTTGTAAGGAAATTACTTCTTTATATATACTCATATTTAAAAAGTTATAAACAGGTATCAATCAATAAATAAAATCTCTTCGTCTGTATTCCCTGACACAGCAATGTCCACAGATGAAGGATGTCTATATTTATTTGTTTATATCTCTGTTTTCAATTTGATAATATTGGGGCTAACTTTGGACAAGATGCTACTTCCCCATCATTATGCAAATCTGCCAAAATCCCAATTGCTCAAATCCATTCAATTCTGACGGCAATAGATTTTGCATAAGTTGCGGACAAAGCAACTTCGGCAAACTTCTCAGAAACCGCTATCGTGTGTTAAGGCTATTAGGTGAAGGCGGATTTAGTAGAACTTATGCCGCAGAAGATGTAGACAGGCTAGATGCGCCTTGCGTCATCAAGCAATTTTTCCCCCAAGTTCAAGGAACCGGACAACGCACTAAAGCAGCCGAATTCTTTAAAGAAGAAGCATTCCGCTTGTATGAACTCGGAGAAAATCATACCCAAATTCCTAGATTACTAGCTTACTTTGAACAAGGTTCAAGCTTGTATCTTGTGCAAGAATTTATTCAAGGTAAAACTCTTTTACAAGAAGTTCAACAAAAACCATTTAGCGAAGAACAAATTCGGCAACTTTTAGCTGATTTATTGCCAGTTTTGCACTTTATTCATTCTCGTAACGTTATTCATCGAGATATCAAACCAGAAAATATTATCCGCCGCGATAGTGATGGCAAACCTGTATTAATTGACTTTGGTGGTGCTAAACAAGTCACACAAACGAGTTTAGCCAGACAAGCTACAGTAATTTATACAATTGGTTATGCACCAACAGAACAAATGGCTGGATTTGCTTGTCATGCGAGTGATTTATACGCTTTAGGTGTAACTTGTGTGCGTCTTTTAACACGATGTTTACCCTTACAAAATACTGATGGACAAATTGAAGATAATCTTTACGACGCGATGAACGCTAAGTGGTTATGGCCAGAGCGTTTGCAGGAAAATGGTATTACTATTAGCGACGGTTTAGGGAAAATTCTTGATAAGTTACTCAAACATCTACCAAATGATCGATATCAATCAGCAGTAGAAGTTTTAGATGACTTGAAGTCTACAACCACATCGGATTTAGAAGCAGAAATTTTAGCAATTTCTCAACTAATATTAACGCCTGTACCACAATCAACAACACAACAAAATTTTAGGATACCATTACCACCCTTAGAAACTTTTGAATTTGATGTGGTAACAGTAGATACAGCTGGTAGAGAAGTTAGCCGCGATCGCGGTACTAATAAATTCTTTGCAGAAGAATTAAGTAAAAATATAATAATAGAAATGGTGTCGATTCCTGGCGGTACATTTATGATGGGTTCGCCAGATTTTGAAGGAGATGCTGACGAACGCCCCCAACACAAAGTTACCGTTGAACCTTTTTTCATGGGTAAATTTCCCGTAACTCAAGCACAGTGGAGAGTTGTAGCTGGTTTACCTAAAGTCAAACAATCTTTAAATCCCAACCCATCTAAATACAGAAACCCAAATCGCCCAGTAGAAAATGTATCTTGGCATGAAGCTGTAGAATTTTGTCTCAGGCTGTCAGAAAAAACCGGACGTGAGTATCGTTTACCCAGCGAAGCCGAATGGGAATATGCTTGTCGCGCTGGAACCAAGACATCATTCCACTTTGGCGAAACGATTACTCCAGACTTAGTAAGCTGTAGTAGTAGCGATACTAAATACCGCAAAGAAACTACAAATGTGGGTAGTTTCGAGGTTGCAAACGCCTTTGGCTTATACGATATGCACGGGTTAGTTTGGGAATGGTGCGCTGACGCTTGGCATAACAATTATAATGGCGCACCCTCAGATGGCAGCGCGTGGGAAGTTGGTGGTGATGTTCACCGTCGGGTACTACGTGGTGGTTCTTGGAGTTTTGGTGCAGAACTCTGTCGTAGCGCCAGCCGCAGCTGGAATGAGTCAGACGGTGGGTTGAGGATATGTGGATTTCGAGTAGTGTTTTCTGCTGTAGTGTAGATGAGGGGATTGTCTCACGCAGAAGCGCAAAGGCGCAGAGAGAAAGACTTTGCATTACTCTGCGCTGACTCTGTGTTCCTCTGTGTTTAAAAACTCTAGAAGAGACTTATTGCATATTAACTTTGGGAACTATAAACCAGAAAACCTGAATCATTAGTGCTGTCCGCGATTTCTACTCCCCGGACTATTACGACAGCCATATCGGGTTTCGTGTTGTCTTTAGCGCGTAATAAATTCGTTTTAAACATTCTGCCTATAATTAAAGAAACTTTGAAAATTTCTGAGTTACAAGTTTGATAAATTGGCATTTTAACTGTTAGTTCAGCATCCTAATTCATGAATAACCTTAATTGTTATGACCCAAGCCTTACCAAAAATAGTCACCTTTGATGAATTTATCGCCTGGTATCCAGAAAATGCTGGGGTACGCTACGAACTGCACAATGGGGAAATTGTCGAAATGTCACAACCCACAGGTAAACATGAAAGACTAAAAGGATTTTTGGCTGCTGAATTAACCTTAGAATTTAGAAGATTAAAACTCCCCTACTTTATCCCCAATCAAGCAATCGTAAAACCACCAGAAAGAGAATCAGGTTATTTCCCAGACGTATTGATATTAAATGACGCGGCTTTAGCTGATGAACCTCTTTGGGAAAAATCTTCTACTATTATTAATGGTGCATCAATTCCTTTAGTAATTGAAGTTGTCAGTACTAACTGGCGCGATGATTACTATCTGAAACTTGCCGACTATGAACAAATGGGCATTCCTGAATATTGGATTGCTGACTATGCAGCATTAGGGGCTAAGAAGTTTATCGGTAATCCCAAACAACCCACTATTTCAGTTTATCAACTAATCGAAGATGAATATCAAGTTAATCAATTTCGTGGTAATGACCGGATAATATCGCCAACATTCCCACAGTTGAATTTGACTGCACAACAAATATTTGATCCAATACCACATACAAGGGAAGAACTACGCTAAATATGCTTGCCTTAAAACAAAAAAACCGCTTGCCATTAAGGAAGCGGTTTGTATGCTGCTGTAGCAGCTTGATTTAATTAAACGAGTTTCAAATCGGGATACTCAGCTAACAAATCATCAGAGGTTAGGGTATCGCCTTCAGCTTGAGGAGTCCAAAGCACTTCAATTGCTAAGAGTTGCTCACCAGGGATACCACCAAGTTGACGTAAAGCTTGGCGCAAATCATCAGCGCTGTTAATTTGGGGAATTTCAAATCTGCCTAGAGTTGCTGCTAGTAAGGTGACAATAATGTATTCTCCAGGGCCAGAGGTAATGAGGTCGGTGGGATTTTCGATATTGTCAGCAGCAGGTAAAGCTTCTTTAGCGAGGGCTGCTTTTAGTTGATTGTTGACGTTAGACAGAGTTTCTTCGCTAAACTTGCTGCGTTCTGCAAGTGATAAACGGTTGAATTGAGCTTCAGCTGAATTTAACTTAGCTTGTTGTGTACCACCACCGGCGTATACCCAGTATTCAGGATGGCGGAGCAAAGCTAGGCTAGCTTCTTGTAAAATTTCTGCTCTTCCCTCAGGGGAGTTGGTATCAGCAGTTTCAGCAATGTGGTTGAGTTCAGTTTGTAAACCACGAGCCTGAGCTAATAAGCCCACTTGCAAGCGAGTTACAGACACAGAAGGGTTGCTGCTATAGTCTACGTCGTTTGCGGTATCACCACTAGTGACGCGGCGGAAGCTTTGCACTAGGAAGTTGGCGATCGCAATAAAAATTAAGATGGTAAATAAACCACCAAATCCTCCACCAATACCCCAGAAGGGAATTAGGAAAGGAAATCCAAAACCACCACCAGGATAAGGAGCATAGTAGCTTCCCCCTCCAGGAGGTGCGTAAGTGCGAGGTGTATAAGTGCGGCTAGAAGGCGCTCTAAAGGAACCACCGCCGATCCTACCACCACTACGGGCGGCTAATGCTCCATCGGCGTGACCAAGTGCCAAAGCTAACACCAGGCTCAGAACAAAGAAAGTTTTTAACAGTGGTTTGAAGGCTAGTTGTATTTTTTTACGCATAACACAATTGCTTGAAAAACGGTTTTGGTGATGATTTCTCCCAACGCTGCTGGGAGAGTTTTGCTTGGTCACTGACGCCAGCCCGTAGCAAGCAAGCGAGTTTTTGATCGGCAGTAGCCCTCTGTAAATTTCATCTTGGTCGGCTACATATTCAATCTAACGCGTCTAATCTTGCCTAGACAGCAAGCCTAGGGGGGATTTCTTGAGTAGATAACCGTACCTCAAGATTTCTGCCTATAGTAAAATTTTTAGGTTCAATTAATTATTTGCCTTTCACCATCTCATCGTAGTTCACCAAATTATCAAGCCAATACATCAATACTGAGCGTGGATACGGCAATTTAAACCTACGGTTTTGAAAGGTAGCATAAATTTTCAAATAACAATTGTTTTATGAATAAGTATTTAAGATTATTCCAATAGTCTTAGCTCAATAGTTGTAATTAGTTTTAGTACGCTTTGATTCTAATAGTTATTTTTTATTGAAAATTGTGTTTTACCAATCATTACAATACTATAGGATTGATATCTGATTTTTAGAATCCAATTTAGGTAGAAAATGACCAAGCTACGCTTAAGCTTAAAGTGTACGTAATATTTCAAAATTCAAACCGAGTTATTATATATTAGGGTACAAAAGCTTAATATTATATATCAATAAGTTTTACAATTATTTTATATTACGATAAATAGTAAACTTAGTTACAATAATTCAAATTAATAATTTGTAAAATTAAATTACCAAACAAATAATCTTGGTATGTCGTTTTGAAACTCATTTACCTATCTCAATTAGTTGGTAGAATTTGAGGAACTGCCCTATAAGGTGTGGATGTTTCCAGAATTCATCGTATCTATTAATACCAAGTAACCACTTGATTTGAAGCTCATAAGGCAACTAAAAACTTTTTGGCATTTTGGCATAATTTCATATTTATTTAAGTTAGCCTATTGATAAAAGCTATATTTAACAACTAGCACAACAGTCTATAATTACTTTTTTTCTACTAGAGCAAACTTTCGTAATTGTCAATTAGTTAGACAAAATCTCCAGTTATTAGAAATTAAGATTAAATTAAAATAACAAAATTAAAAATCAAATACTTTTAGCTACTGTTTTAAAATACTGCTGAATTTTTTGTACAGCGATCGCTTAAATAAGGATTGAGAAGTATGTTTCTACAAGCCATGAAAGGCAGAAAGATAATCATTCCTAAAAACTGTTGCGATCCTTAAATTAATTACAGGTAACGAAAATTAGTGTTAAAAAGGATGGATTCTCCAGGTTTTTACGACGTAGCCATTGGCTACAACGGCAAAACAGAAGAAAATTAGATATAGAGCTAATAAGTTGCCAATTAGTTTTACAAAAATTTACAAAAGGAAAATTTGCTCAATATTTAGTGGAGACAGCATGATGGGTAAACTACTTAAGCTACTGATACCACTGAGGAAGATGGCCTTTTATACTGTTGTCCCTAACGAAGGAGCCACTTTTTCACTCTTTGAGAGTTGAGGAGAGTGACGTGGAATTGGCGTCAAGTAAAACAGCGTCCTACTTTGTCCTTAATTGGACTCCCAAGTTACCAAAGGGTAGTAGCAAATCAGCGCTAATTTCCTCGCCCTGGTTGACAGTATAAACAATTTTCAATTGTTTGAAGTATAGTTATCGAATTGATTATGGAACATATTTCACAACTGGCGGCACAAGTTAGAGACGAAACTGCACTTCCAGATATTCTCGTAATATCCCGTAGCTTCCTACCGCAAGAGCCTGTAATTGGGGAATATATTTATAATCGCTGTCTCCAAGATCCAGAGCGAGTAATTGTTTTAGCTGCTAGTTGCTCAGGTGATAAAGTATTTGACCAAGCTCAAAAATTTCCTATATATCGCTGGCCAGTTCCTAAATTCTGGAGTTTTCTGAATCCTCTGCTCAATCTGATCTGTTCATTTGTACTAGCAATCAAACTTTATTTTCGCTATCACTACCGTTATATTGAGTGGGGTCACTGCTACGAGTTTCCGTCACTGTTGCTATTGAGCTATTTCTTACCTATTCGCTTTTTTATATATCTTCACGGTAATGATATTCGTTGTGCTTTACGCAATGCTGTATGGCGATCGCTATTTAAATTAACTCTTAAACGAGCTGAAGGAATTGTTTGTAACAGTTCCTATACACAAGATTACCTCAGAGCTACTTTTCGATTGAGTACCCCTACTCATGTAATTAACCCGATGGTTAGACCGGAAAAATTTAGCTTAGTAGCGAGTCAAGGTAATCTTATCGATTTACGCGCTGGTGTGCGTCAGCAGTACAACATTCCCGAAACAGCAGTAGTTATTCTTTCAGTGGGACAACTTGTAAAACATAAAAGCTTTAACCGCGTAATTGATAACTTACCATTACTGCTGACTGTTGGAGTGGATGTCCACTATATACTCTGCGGCCAAGGGCCTTGTGAAGCGGAACTTAGATCTCTAGCCCAACGCTTGCGGGTGGAACAAAGAGTACACTTTGCTGGATATGTACCCGATCGCGAATTAGCTGGCTATTATGCAGCCTGTGATATATTCGCAATGCTGAATTTATTGGAAACTAAAGCTAACAATGTAGAAGGTTTTGGCATCGTTTACTTAGAAGCGAGTTACTTTGGTAAACCCGTGATTGCTTCTCGTTTAGGTAGTGTTATCGATGCAATTCACCATGAAGAGAACGGTATCTTGGTTAATCCCAATTCTGGCTATGAAGTTTTTCAAGCTTTTAATCGCTTGTGTAAAGACCAGCAGTTACGTGAACAACTCGGTCACAAAGGTAGAGAATTAGCTAAACGTAAAACCCTTCACCGTTTGCTATACAAGCCTGAGTCTTATCCCAATATTTTATTAAATTAACCACCACCAACAATGGTGACAACTTCTAAGCGATCGCCTTGTTGTATTGTGGTTTGATCCCAAAATTGACGATGTAAAATTTCGCCATTATATTCTACTGCCACCAAGCGGGGATTAAAACCAAGCTGCTGAAGTAATTCGGGTAAAGGCGTTGGGGATAAACAGCTATGAATTTCCCCATTGACATGAAGCGTAATTTGATTAGACATAATCTGTCATAAACTTGTTAAAAACAATTGGCAATTTTGAGAAAATTCTGAGTAGTAAAAGTTTCTACCCAGAACTTCATAAATGTTAAATTTTAGCTTTTGATTTTTAAATTTTCAATTTTGAATTCGGGAAGGTTCTGGCTTAATCCGATTCAGTTGGGAGAGGAAATATTGTGTAACTAAAGTAGGTTGTTCCGCTTGCATGAGCGATCGCACCACCGCCACACGTTCTGCTCCAGCATCGAGTACGTCATTGATATTATTTGCATCTATTCCCCCAATCGCAAACCAGGGAATTGGGCAATTTTTGGCAGCATAGCTGACATATTCTAAGCCTGCTGCTGCCTTACCTACTTTGGTAGGAGTTTCATAAACTGGCCCAACACCGATATAATCTGCACCTTCGGCAATCGCTGCTTGCATTTCTTCCGAATTTGTGGTAGAACGGCCTATCAAGCGCTGCGAACCGAGTAATTGTCGAGCAATAGCAATAGGCATATCTTGCTGTCCTAGATGTACTCCATCTGCATCTACCGCTAAAGCCAAATCTACACGGTCATTCATGATGAAAAGAGCGCCATAGGTGTGGCAGATCTGCCGTAATTTTTTAGCTTGTTCTAGACGTAAAGCGTCATCGGCAGTTTTTTCACGGTACTGCAACAGAGTTAATCCGCCTTTGAGAGCAGCTTCAACCGTTGTAAACAAAGTTTCTGACGGGGAGGTGACAAGATATAGACGCGATCGCCACAGCTGTTGATGGCGCTGATAACCCATCAAATTGCTTTCTAGAGTATAAACCTGATATCGCATCTGCTTAAATGCTTTTCCCATATTGGGGTGAGAAAGCTTGCCGTATTCTTCTAACACCCGCAGTGCTTCTTGTACACGACAAAAGTTAGCTTGCAATAAGGATTTAATGCTAGCGCGTTTTTCCTCTTGAGAATGAGTTAAATCTGTACCAGGATCGCCCGGTGTATCTCGCGCCGCTCTGATTTCAGCGGTATGCCAGTTAGCTATCTCTTGGCGTAAGTGCTTGCATTCCCCAGAGAACTGGGCATTATTCAAGCCAAAGCGACACCATTCTTCGATAATTCGCAAGCCCTCACGGGCGCGATCCAAGTTGGCGTCTAAAATGCGGTAAACAACTTGCTGTGTCTGTTCTACTTGGCTGTATGGCTCGACCATTACAACAACCCCATTATTGCCTTCATCGTACCAGCCAGCCTCTCTCATATTCGCAATGTTTTTCGCATCGTTGATAATTTACAAGGTACAAGATATTGGGTACTAGGTTTCAGGTATTTAATGTTGGTAAAATTTTTCCTAGTTTTCAACCCCTATTTTCTATTCCGTATACCCCATAGCCAGTTGGTCAATATGTTGAGTAACATTATTGACATACTTATGTCTCAGAGTATGAAATATCTCAGAGTATGAAAATTTATTATTTTTTTTAGGAGTGTTGTAAGTTGATACCCCCTGTTGTGTTTCCTAAGTACCGTAAAACAGAAATATTGCCAACAAAGTTGATTGCCAAGGTTGAGCAACCATATTCTTTTTTGGAATTAGCCCTGTTTTCAGTTTCTCATTCCCCCGTGTTGTGTTTTAGCGTTGGCGTAGGTGTAGCCGGGATGACGTTACTAGGCTCAAGCCTTGGCAGCGCCGTTGCTCAGATGCCACCCGCTCCTGGGCAAACGCCCTTGGGTGAAAGAACAATGTCTCAGGTTAACGTCCTGTTTGTCAACCCAAGTATTGGAAATGACATTGCGGGCAATGGTGGTGAAAGCACCCCTTTAAAAACAATTACCCAAGCTTTGCAAAAAGCCACTCCCAATACTGTCATTACGCTCTCTACAGGCACTTACAGTGCTGAGACTGGAGAGGTATTTCCCTTGATACTGCGGCCAGGTGTATCAATTCAAGGAGATGCTAAAACTCAAGGCAAAGATATTACTATTCAGGGAGGTGGTAGCTACCTCAGCCGTAGTTTTGGTGGTCAAAATGTGACCATTGTAGGGGCAAACCAAGCAGGTGTGACTGGCGTAACAGTAACAAACTCCAATCCTCGTGGTTATGGTTTGTGGCTTGAATCCGGCAAGATGGTAATTTCACAAAATACATTTACTGGCAGTACCCAAGATGGGGTTTTTGTCACTGGCAATGCAGCACCGACTATTAGCCAGAATAACTTTAATCGCAATCGAGCCAATGGAATCACACTTGCTGGGAATTCTCAAGCCCAGGTGCGAGAAAATGTTTTTTACCAAACTGGTTTTGGGATTAATATTGCCCAAAATGCTGCACCAGTGATTACAAGCAATCAAATTCAGCAAAATAGATCGGGAATTTTAGTGCAAGCCAATGCTCACCCAGTTTTGCGGAATAATGCCATCGAGGGCAGTCAAGAAGATGGTGTAGTAGCGATCGCTCAAGCAATGCCAGATTTAGGCAATGCTTTTGAACCAGGCAATAATCAATTTCGTAACAATGCACGCTACGACATTAACGCCAACGCTGCCAAACAAATGATTAGCGCCTCTGGTAACACCCTTGCCAGCAATCGCGTCACTGGTAAGGTTGATATCAAGGCTCAATCAACCCTCGTAACCCAAAGATTTTCACCAACCTCTGTACGTAGCGGTGGCCCAGAGGAAATGCCTGTAAATGGGGAAATTGTCTTCTCTGCGCCTGGATTATCTGAAACTCCTAACGGTCTGAGTCCATCATTTCCCGGCAACAACAATTCCCCACATAACATCACCACTGGCAAATTGAACACTCAATTAATGCCACTGCACCCAGCTAATACATCACGTTTGGCTCCCAGGTTGAATCCACCGCCACCACCCACCTCTACACCTACCTCTAGCGTTGCTGGATTTCCTGTCCCTAGCAGCTTACCAGGTAGAGCAATACGAGTGGGCAATCCTGTTCCCCCACAGCCGAGACTTGCTCCAGCGCCAGGAAATCTGCCTGATCTACCACAATTGAATTACGTGCAGGTTGAAACTCGTACAATTGAGTTTGCCTCACCCCAGCCTCCATTCAACTCTGTACCAAAGCCCCCTGCAAGCAGTGCTAGGGGTAAACGGCAGCCATCATCAAGGCGACAAGCTGCTCCCGTGGCGAACTCAAATCTTTTGCCCGTTCCCAATACCATCATTCCTATGGGCAATACTCGCAATATGCGAAAAGTGCCAGTAGCTCAAAGTTATTCTACTAGAGCCTATGGCGGTTCATCGCCTTATGCTGGTGCAACTCCGATGGGTGTACGTTACCGCGTACTAATAGAAGTAGTATCTCCAAGGGATCAAGAGTTAGTGCGATACCTTGTCCCTGGTTCTTTTTCCACAGTTGCGCGGGGACGAAGCTTCATGCAAGCGGGAGTTTTTAACAGTCGTGATAACGCTGATGCTATGTTGAGAACACTCAATAGCAACGGTTTTAGAGGCATAGTTGAGCCGTTGAATTGATTTGGGGATTGGATAAAGAAGACAAGGAGCATGGGGGATGGGGGGACAAGGAGCAAGAGTTAATCATGGTTCTTTCCCCTTGTCCCCTTGTCCCCTTATCCCCTTGTCGCCTTATCCCCCAATCCCCAGCCCCCGATTCCCCTGCAAACCACCAGTGTGTACCAAGAGCAGGCGATCGCCTTTACGAAAAAATCCCTGTTTGAGCAAATCCATCACGCCGTAAAACATTTTGGCAGTGTATACGTAATCCAGAGGTATACCGTGTTCTTGTGTGAACTGCTGGCTAAACATTAATAGTTCATCGTTTACCTTGGCATAACCACCAGCGTGGTAATCACACATCAGTTCCCAGGATGCGCTCGCGCGATCGGGAGCGGGTAAATCAGAGGCTAAATAATTCGTCAGTAAACTATCTATTTCCTCTGCCAGAAATTCTCCCTTTTTCAGGACAGGAAAACCAATAGCTCGCTGCCCTGGGTGCAATGAAAGGACAATTCCGGCTAGGGTAGTACCTGTACCACAAGCCACGCAGATAATATCAAATTCCGTCCAATTGCTAACTATTTCCATACAGCCGCGCACACCGTTGAGGTTGCTGCCACCTTCAGGAATAATGAACACTTCACCGAAGCGTTGCTGTAAGTCTGCTTGTAATTCTGTTGTGTGCCGTTGGCGATAGGTTTGGCGATCAAGATAAATCAACTGCATACCCTGCTGTACAGCGAAACTCAGTGTGGGGTTTAGTGGTAACCTCTCCTCCCCACGGATAACTCCGATGGCATGAAATCCGAAAAGATTGCCGGCTGCTGCGGTAGCAAAGATGTGGTTAGAATAAGCACCGCCAAAGGTCAACAGGGTTGTCAAGTTTTTCTGTTTAGCCTCTAAGAGGTTGTACTTTAGCTTGAACCATTTATTGCCGTTAACCCACGGGTGCATACAATCAAGACGCAACACATACAAATCAACTCCTGCACGACAGGTAATTTCGCTGTGGATCTGTTGTATGGGAGAGTCAAAAGAAAAATCAAGCATTTCAAAATTCAAAATTCGCTCATTAAGAAAGCCAGATTACACAACGGTTTCTGAGTTTGGTTCTGTTACTAAATTTTGGAGAATTAATATTATGAAAGCAAGAATAATTAATCATTGTTCCCTATTCCCCAATGCCCCATGCCCAATCTCCATCCCAGCACGATCTTGAGACACAAGAGTGGCGATCGCTTCTATGGCTGCTTCAGGGTCTACAGGCTTAGAGAGGTGCATTTTAAATCCTGCTTTTAGTGCCTGTTGCTTGTCTATTTCGGCGGCGTAGGCGGTCAGCGCGATCGCTGGTATTTGTCCTATAGGTTCTGATGACATCATCCTGATTTGACGGATTAGAGCATAACCATCTTCTTCTGGCATAGCAATATCGCTAACTATGATGTTTGGTTGAACGCAATTGAGTATTTCTAGGGCTGCTTTAACTGAGTTGGCCGTCACAACTTCTGCTCCGCACTGTTTCAGCACTGTTTGGAGTAATTCTCGCCCATCTGCCTCATCATCTACGACTAATACCGTTACTCCACTTAGTATTGCCGATTGCTCAGATATGAGCGTATGCGGATGCTCTACTTTTACTACAGTCAAATCAGGGGCGGATAACAGAGGAAGTGTCACCGTAAAGGTTGCTCCTTGCCCTTTGCCTTGACTATGAGCTGTAACGTTGCCACCATGTAGTTCGATCAGATAACGAACAATGGCTAACCCCAACCCCAAACCACTATGAGAGCGAGTTGTACTGCTTTCAGCTTGTCTGAAGCGATCAAAAATATAGGGCAAAAAATCAGGCTCAATTCCTTGACCGTTATCACTAACGGTAATTACTGCTTTGTCCTGAATACGCTCTAGCCGCAGGTCAATTCTGCCGCCGTTAGGGGTGAACTTAATCGCATTGGAAAGCAAGTTCCAAAATACCTGTTGTAAGCGATTTGGGTCTCCGAAGACGGGGCTAACAGTCGTGTCAACAACAGAGTGTAGCTGAATGCCTTTATCTTGAGCAGCCGAATGTACAGTATCTAAAGCTGCTGTAATTACACAATGCAGTGGGATGGGATGAGCATCCAAGCGGACTTTGCCAGTGATAATGCGCGATACATCTAATAAGTCTTCAATCAGTTGTGCCTGTAACTTACCGTTGCGTGCGATCGCTTGCAAAGCTTTGGTTGCACTTTCTCCCTTGAGTTTACCTTTTAATAGCAAATCGCTAAAGCCAATGATCGAATTGAGGGGTGTGCGTAATTCATGCCCTAAGACTGCTAAAAACTCATCTTTGGCTCGGTTGGCTTGTTCTGCTTCTGCCCGTGCTGTTTGCTCTCGCAACAATTGTAACTGCTGTACGTTCGCTTGTTTGCGCTCAGTAATATCAAGCACAATACCACTCATCCGAGTTGCTGCACCCTCCTCATCAAAAAAGGCTCGACCCCGAGAAGCAATGTGACGGATACTGCCATCGTTCCAAATTATCCGATACTCCATATCATGCTCGACGCCTTCGTTAATCGCTCGGCTCAATGATTGCACGAGCAATTCGCGATCGTCGGGATGCAAGCGTGCCAAAACTGCTGCTGATGTGCCACTAAAAGTTCCGGGTGTAACTCCAAACAGTTGATAAATTTGCTCATCCCAGTAAAATTTGTCGTTGATAATATCCCAACTCCAGACACCGATTTGAGCAGATTTTAATGCTAAGTTCAGTCGTTCTTGACTTTCTTTCAGCCCCTGATACAGTCGAGCATTTTCTAAAGAAATCGCAATTTGTGCCGCTAAAATTTCTAGAACTGCCAGCTTTTCGTGGGTAAAAGCGCCTGTAATTAAGTTATTTTCTAAGTAGATAATTCCCAAAAATTGGGATTGACGGGTAATCGGCAAGCAAAGTACTGATTTCGGCTGCTTTTGGATTACATACTCATCTTCACAAAATAAATTGTCCTCAGCAGCATTATTTAAAATCACAGCTTCTTGAGTGCGCTGAACATAATTCAAAATTGATTGCGGCATCAGCTGTGAAAGTTCACTATTAGAGAACGGCTGAGAAATATTAAGTATGTTCTCTTTCTTATTGACCTTGGCTTTTAAAGCTGTGGTCAAATTCTGTTGGTGATATAGCAGCAAATAGCCAATCTCTGAGACTGCTTGTTCAATTACAATGTGCATCAATGTCTTCAATAATTTAGAGAAGACAATTTCACTGGATATCGTTTGAGAAGCCTTAACAATGGATAAAAAATCTAGTTGTTCAGTAGTACTTAAAAATGTCCCGTTATCGGCTTGCTGCTGTCGTGGTAAGAAAATTGGATAATGCTCTTCTAACTGGGTTACTTTGGCGATCGCTCCCCAACGAAGATAAGCATTTTTCGCTTCTTGGAAATAGGTTTTGGCAATTTTATCAAACTCTCTAGCTAAATAAAACTTAGCGGCTAACTCATAAGCTAGAGCTTCGTTTTGGACAAAGCTATGTTCGTGGGCTGAGGAAATCGCCTGCTCATATAAACGCATCGCCACCAAATCTTGCCCTTCAATTCTAGCTATTTCCGCAGCTATCAATTGAGATTTGTGTAAGAAGTTAGCCGGACAGTGTTCCGCCCAATACTGTAGGCGAGATTGATGATTTTTCAGCTTTTCTAAAAACTGTTTTTGTTCTTGGGAAGATACTTTTGGGTAAAGTGCTGCTAAAATTAGCGAGTAATACAACACATAGTCTGTTTCAATTGGTAAAGCTAATGTTGTAACTGGCAAGGTGGAAATTTTTAAGGCAGACTGCAATGCTTCTGCCTCTTTACCATAAGTGAAAAGCACTATTAATTTGATAATGTGATAAAAGATAATTCCACTGACAAATCCAGCTTCAGTAATGATATTAAAGGCGATCGCTTCATCAAAGTTATCATCGCTGAGAGTTAGAGGATGATGAGTTAGTCCGCGCAGATTCATCAGCAATTGCTGTTGCAGCCTAATCGTTTGGTAGACAGCTTCGTGCTTGGATTGGTAAGCAAAACTAGCGTATTTATCGATTGAGTTATAAGTTTCTGCAAGTGGATTTCCTAGCATTATCAACTGCCAAGAGCCTTGAAAGCCATTGTAGTTAGCCATCGTCACATCTCCGGCTTCCACACAACCAATAAATCCTTGTTCTAGAAACGGGATATTGCTGGAAATATGGTTATACCAAACGTTGATATGACTGCCATGAATGTGTAATACTGTGCCTTTAAATTTCGGATCATTCAGTTTTTGATTTAACTGAATAGACATTTGGGAAAATGCATAACCAGCGGGAATATCGTCATAAATAGAGACTAACAGCATGGCATACATACTGTAAGCAAAACATGAATCTTCTGTATTCCCCAACTTTAAAGAATAGTTAATTGCTTTGAGAACGACAAATGGAAATAAGCTAGGTTTGCCGAGATAGCAAGGTGGGCCTAATGTGGTGAGTAGGCTGATTATGATTTTAAGAGTTGGGTCTTGAAGAACAGGGGCGTTGAGGATATCTGAAATTTGTCTTTTGCCTAAATTGATTGTTATTTGGCTTTTTTCAATTTCTGTGGCTACTTGTACTTGTTCGTCTGAATCTGGATCGGGAAGAATTATTTGGAATATTTTTAAAGCTTCTATTCCTAATGCCAGCGCTTCTTCATATCTGCCGAAAATTTGGTAGAGCCTAAGTTGTAGAATATAAATGTTGGCTTGCTCAACATGAGATTGAGCTTTACCTAATAAAATTTTAAATAACTCTTCTGCTTGCTCTAAATTTCCTGCTAGGTATTCGCACTCTGCCCGTTCTTGAAAGAGAGAAAATGTTTGTTCATACTGTAAATCCCACGCATCATCGGGTAGGAGTTGGGTAGCAAAATTGAAGTATTTTAAAGCGGGTACATAAGCGATCGCAGCTTTTGCTTTTTTTCCAGCAGTAAAGTTTAGTTTTACCAATTGAGCCTTTTCATCGGTATTGGTAATCTGTTCAATTCCCATATTGAGTTGGTTGACAATATCAAATAGTGAATCTTCTAAATTCTCTGGCTGCGTATTCTGAAGCATCATCTGTCCAATTCTTAGATGAATCGCTTTTCTCTGTGCTTCAGGAATTAAGGAGTAGGCAGCTTGCTGAATTCGGTCATGCTGAAATCGGTAAGTTTTCTTCACCACGTCGCTATTATCAACGCTCGCAATCAAGCCTTCTAAAATCGCTTCCCAAATATCTGCTATCGTTTCATTTGGTGATTTTTCGTTAATAACTGATAATGTAGTTAAATCAAATCGATTGCCAAAACAGGATGCTAATCTTAGTAGATGCTGGGTTGGTTGTGGCAGTTTTTGCATTCGTGCAATCATCAAACTAACCACATTATCTGTGATACCTTGAGCTTCAATTTGAGCTTGATCCCAATGCCAGCATCGATTTGTGCGATCAAATTTTAATAGGTTCTCTTTATATAATGTCTTAATAAACTCATTGGTAAAAAAAGGATTACCATTGGTTTTTCTGATAACTAATCGGGCAAGGCTAGCAGATTGTTCCCTCGAACAATGCAAAGTATCAGCAATCAATTGATTAATGTCAGCTAGCTTGAGCGGAGCAAGTAAAATTTCAGTCATCTTAGCTTTGCTTTGACGCAGCTTACTCAGCATTAAGCTGAAGGGATGCGCTGGGTCAACTTCGTTATCTCGAAAGGCAAATATCAAGCAGAGGAATCGTAGACTTGATCCGGTAATAATCGTTTGGAGCAAATTCAGAGTGCCGCTATCTGCCCATTGCATATCATCGAGAAATATTGTCAGGGGGTGTTGCTTGTGAGCAAATACACTCATGAAGCTTTGAAAAACCATGTTGAAACGGTTTTGGGATTCCGCTGGCCCTAATTCAGCAACAGAGGGCTGCTTTCCCACAATCAGTTCAACTTCTGGGATCACATCGGTAATCAGTTTGCCGCTGTTTCCTAATGCTGCCTGGATTCGCGTTTTCCAGGTAGTTAATTTGTCTTCGCTCTCTGTTAAAATCTGGCGCACGAGCGTTTGAAATGCTTGAACCAGGGTGAAGTAGGGAATATCCCGTTTATATTGATCAAACTTACCTGTAATAAAAATGCCCTTTGCTTTTACAATCGGCTTCTGTAGCTCATTAACTAATGAAGATTTTCCTACCCCAGAATAACCAGAAACGAGCATGATTTCCGGTGTTCCTTGAGCAACGACTCGCTCAAATGCTTCTAGTAGCTTGCTAATTTTTAACTCTCGACCATAGAGCTTTTGTGGAATCTGTAACCGCTCGGAAAAATCCTGCTGACCTAAAGCAAAAAAATCAATTTTCCCCTGACTTTGTAATTTTTCTAAGCAATATTCCAGGTCAAACCGCAATCCTAAAGCACTCTCATAACGCTGTTCTGCTACCTTCGCTAAAAGCTTCATGACGATATCAGAAAGTGGTTGGGGAATTTCTGGTATTACTTCTATTGGTGGTGGGGGAAATTTAGCAATGTGACAATGCACCCATTCTAGGGGATCGTTGCCCTGAAATGGTAATTGACCCGTCAGCATTTCGTAGAAAGTGACTCCCAAGGAATACAAATCGCTGCGGTAATCAATCCCTCGATTCATCCGCCCAGTTTGCTCTGGCGACATATAAGGTAGACTACCGACAATGAGATGGGAATTATTTGCTACTTGAGGTTCGTAAGGGATTGAGGATGCAATGCCAAAATCACCGACTTTCACCTGATTGCTTTCGAGGTTAACAATAATATTTTGAGGCTTAATATCTTTGTGGACTAAATTACACTTGTGAATTTGGGCGATCGCCTCTACTATTTGGATGGCAATCTTGAGAAACGAACTAGGCTCACGAAAGTTGCTCAAAAGTTGATCGAGCGATCGCCCCTCAAAATCTTCCAAAATCAAGTAAGGTATTCCCTGATGTAGCTCTAAGGAGTAGGCTTTGACAACTGCTGGCGTATTTAAGCGTTGAGCAATTACATACTCGTGTTTTAATTGTTCAATATTTCTCAAATTACAAGCTTCTGGACGCAAACCCTTGATAATTACCAAAGTTTGATCTTTATCTCTGATCCCACGGTAGAGAACTGCTTTTGATCCTTCTTTTAGTAAAGATGTAATGGTAAATCCAGCTAGTGTGAACATCGTGCGCCAAGCTCCTAAAGCCGTTGGTCAGATAGCACTGCGTGTAGATTATGTTTTATAAACACAGCCTCCACCCTAAAACCAGATATGTTGTGGAGTTGTGGATTCATCTTGAATGACTTATACTCCAGACTTTTAGGGGCTAATTAACAATCTAATAACAACAATTATTAATTATGCATGAGAATTTATCACTACTTCGTATTTTCGTGCAGTATTCAAATACTTCCGCATATACCTATATCAGACCAAAAGTCAAGGTCTGCTCTATTGCTAGGTAAGAAATAGGCTGATAACATGGAAAATTTGTAAATTTAATCATAATTAGGAATTTTATGGCTAAAGTTTTTGACTCTATAACTGAAGAATTGCAACAATTTATTGCAGCCCAGCACATTTTTTTCGTTGGTAGCGCACCTTTGAGTCCAACAGGGCACATTAACCTGTCTCCTAAAGGACTAGAAAGTTTTCGCGTCCTCTCTCCGAATCGGGTATGTTATTTAGATGTGACAGGTAGTGGTAACGAAACCTCAGCTCATCTCCAAGAAAATGGGCGGATTACGATTATGTTTTGTGCCTTTCAAGAACCTGCCAGCATCTTGCGTCTGTACGGTCGAGGATACACGCTTTTACCCAATTCCCCAGATTGGGACTCTATATACTCTGTGTTTCCTCATCTTCCTGGAACTCGTCAAATTATCGTAGCTGATATTGAACGAGTGCAAAGTTCTTGTGGCTTTGGTGTACCACTCTATGAATATCAAGGCCAGCGCCAAACTTTACTCAATTGGGCTGCTAAAAAAGGCGAACAAGGAATTCGAGAGTATCAACAGAAAAAAAATCTTGTCAGCATTGACGGTTTATTAAGTCCACTCAGCAATTTACCCTAACTTTGATCATAGCTAATATGGAGTATTCAATTCATCCACTTACACAAGAAGATGAGCCTTTTCTCTGGCAAATGCTGTATGAAGCGGCGCACATGGCAGAGGAAGGAAACCTGACAGTGCAAGATGCGATGAATCATCCTGATTTGGCTAAGTATGTCAAAAACTGGGGAAGTAAAAATGATATAGGCTTTGTTGCTACCTTGGTAAGCAGTAATCAGCCAGTAGGGGCTGCATGGCTGCGTTTACTGACAGATGAAAATCAGGGGTATGGTTATGTTGATAATCAAACCCCTGAACTAGCGATCGCTGTTCTACCCGAATATAGAAATCAAGGTATAGGAACACAATTACTCACTCATTTGTTGGCAGCAGCAAAAGCCTCTTACCCATCAGTATCACTCAGTATTAGAAGCTCAAATCCAGCCTGGCATTTATATAAACGATTTGGCTGGGAAGTAATTAATAATAGTGAGACAATCAACCGAGTTGGTGGTACATCTTTCACAATGAAACTTAATCTTAATTAATTGACAGCCATATTTGTAGGAATTTATAAACAGTGAAAATTACCGATTCATAAGTGTCCGAACAATATCAAAACATTAACGTTGGGATACTATGTGTTGAGTATTTTAATGAAGAATGTCTCTGTGCTTGTTCTTCGTAAGCACGATGAACTTTGCTTTTAGCACTAATTTGTTTCAACTTAAGTTTATTAAAACAAAAATAACTTTACTACTTTTATTTTTTTTTGAATTTTTGAGAGAAAATAAAGAAATATTGCATCCTCAAGTAATTTTAATATTGCAGAATACGAGTTAAGTTAAAATTAACTTATGAGACTTTGTAAACAGCTAAACATTTAATTATGGTTATTCGCTGTCCAGCAATCGCTACCACGTTTATAGTTGCAAGCCTTAGTATAGGTACGTTTTTTACTATGGCTCCCCCAGCTTCAGCTCAGCAGGTAATAACTTGTGAAAGCTACGATAATCGGGGCAGTAGTTGTTCGATACCTTCAACAGGCAGAGTGCGACTTGTCAGGCAATTATCCAACGCCAGTTGTCAAGATAATTGGGGCTATAGCAGAAATCGTATTTGGGTGCGAAATGGTTGCCGAGCTCAGTTTATAGTTGGCGATCGCACAAACAACAGAAACGACAGATACGAAAGAAACCGTAGATACGACAGATACGAAAGAAACGACAGATACGACCGAAACGACAGAAACCGTAGATACGACAGATACGAAAGAAACGATAGATACAACAGAAACCGTAGAGACGACAGATACGAAAGAAACGACAGATACGATAGAGACGACAGATACGAAAGAAACGACAGATACGATAGAGACGACAGATACGATAGAGACGGCAGATACGAAAGATAGGAGACTAAAGGGTAGCATCTGACGTTGGGCAATGTTCACCATATCCGGGTTTTGGTGGGCAATGCCCACCCTACGTAGAAACATTGCCGGACATGATGTTAACAATGAATCCAGGCTTGCAGGTAATCCCGCAGTGTTGTTGACTGGATTCTCTCAATTACTTGTTGGACTTTATCCGGTCGTTCCAAGGCGACATACAGCTTAACCAAGCGGGTGTATTGGTGAGCGCGATCGCTCTCATCAGGTACTTCCGTATACTCGCTGACTTGAATCATGCGGCTTTCTGGATCGGCAATTTGTTGAGCCACCTTAAAAGCACGATCAAGTAATACGAGCGCATCTTCATTGCGTTGGAGTTGAGCGTAGGTTTTGGCGATCGCTAGCAGTTTTGCTGCTTGTCTATCTGGTAACGATTCTAATTCCATTACTTGCAACGCGACATAAAAGCCGTAGGATAGGAGTGCTTGTTGGAAAATCAAATCGTAGCTGGATTCCCGCAAGTAGGAGACTGAATTAGCTTGCGCTATTGTTAGAGCAGCAGTATATTGTCTCTGTTGAATTAAATAATCGGTGATCTGCGTAAATAGACGACCGAGACTTTCCTCATCTTCTACTTGCTGCACCGTTTGGATGGCTTGCTGGAGAAAAGATTGTGTCTGTTCTTCATTCCCGGAACGCAGATATGCTTGAGCGATCGCAGCAAATGCCAAGGCTTTCTGGGCAATCGGTTCTAAAGCTTGTGCCTGTTCAATTGCAGGTTGAATCAGGGTAATGAATTGTTCTGGTGTCGGTGCGATTGCCGCGAGTTCCGCCCGTGCTAATACTTGATATGGGGTGAAAGTAGTATTTTCAATTTGTGTCAGCACTTCATTGGCTCGACTCCATTGTTGAGCATTGGCATAGGCGATCGCAACTTCTTGCAGGTGGGTGTTACGTTCCTCGGGCCAAAAATCATTGGGAATCTGTTTTGCCAGTTGCAGTGCTTTGTCGAAATTCTGCGAACGCAGCGGTGCTTGGACAATTTGTCGATACCAACCCGGTTTTGAGAGAAAATCTGCGTTATTTTGCACCGTATTTAAAACCATCATTGCAAAACTATACTGTTCTGCATTCACAGCAGCTTGCAGTATATTGTTTACGTAACCAACCGGATTCACGGCGGCTTCCGATTGAATTAAACCCGTGAGTTGGGCAAGAACCTGTTGCAGCTGCTGGAATTGATTGGCTTTTGCATAGCCAAGGGCAATTGCACCCAAAGCCAGCGCCTTTGGTTCATCCAGGGTGATTCGTTGGGCTGCATTCAGGGCAATGGTGAGTTGACCTGATGTTTGGTAAGTTTGAATCAGTGTTGATTGTATAGCTTCGGCGTGATCGTCTTTCGCAACGCGTTTCAAGGCTTGGGCAAACAGGCGATTACCACGTCGAACTTGATTATGAGTTGCCCAATAAACTGCCATTTCCACCAAAGCATTAGCTTGGTATTCGGCTATCTGAATTTTAGCAGTGACAGTTTGCGCTAACTGCAAATCTCCTCTTTTGACAGCATCGCGCACGACTTCTTGACGAATTGAGTTAGGGGAATAGTCATTGGCAATTTTTTCCGCTAATGCCAAGGCGCGTTGTGGTTCACTCGCTTGAATATACAGCAATGCAATAGAAAACAGATAATTCCACTGAGAGTAGGGATCGTCACTCTGAATTTGCTCAACAGCTGCCAAAGCTTGGGTGAGTGCTTGTTCCGCTTCCGCTTTATTTTGGAATTGCAGCCTCATAGTTGCCAGTTGAATGAATTCATTGGCACGATTGATGGGTTCAGAAATTTGCTGCGCTGCTTGGGTGGCTTGTTGAAGTGCGATCGCCGCGAGATCGGTTCTTCCCAGAGTTTGATAGCCTTTTGCAACTAGTTCTAAATGTTGTGCAATGGACAGACTTGCATCTTCACCCAAATTCAGCGCATACTCCTGCACCTTCCCCAGCCACTCAACCCACTTATCTTGTTCCTGGCGCGGGAGTTGAGTTAAGGGTTGAAAAGCAAAGCGTTCATCTCGGATGAGATTGACAATTACATATCCCTGTTGTTCAGCGTTGCTGAGGAGTGCAGCATTGTTGAGGATTTGATGGTATGTTTTCAGGGCTTGGTCATACAGCTGGGAATTCATTAATTGCTGTACATCAATGGCAGCATCATTAATTTTATCGTAGAGAACAGCTTCGCAAAGTTCAGGGGAAATTTGAACGCTGGATGTCATAGTTTAAAGTATTTGTGCGACTACTAGAAGAATTACTACAAGTAGCTCACAAGCTTTTCCTCAAAAGCTCATCTGTCTAATTTGCTGTGTTTAATGATACGCAACTTGTTATGCTGCGATCGCTGGTAGCTTAGAATTTGTTTCGGCTTACACTAAACAGATACAAAAAATCTGCCTTTGTGTTTCCTCTGCTTTGCAAAAGAAGATAGAGGTTACAATCAAGGTCATGAAGCCAATGGCTATAGGACTTAATGACCATGCGAATTCAGCAAATTTCCGTCAGTGGCTTATTTGGAATTTTTGACCATGTGATTCCATTGAATATGGATGAACGAATCACCATCATTCATGGCCCAAATGGTTTTGGTAAAACAGCAATATTAAGAATTTTAAATAGTTTATTCAACTCTCAATACTCAGAATTGATAGCTATCCCTTTTAGCAAGTTTCGAGTTGAATTTGATGATAACAGTAGTTTTGAAATAATAAAAGATGCCGATGATGTAGAAGAGTTGGAAAATCATGCTATTATTTTTACTTTTTATCAGCTTGATTCGGAGCCAGTTTCTTTTGATTTGCAACAAAGAAAGATTCGTGATGATAGACAACCTGCAATTAGTTATTCTGGTGATGTAATAGTAGAAAGAGAACGAACATTACCTAGGTTTTTCTCTGAAGAATTTATAGCGGTTTTAAAAACGTATACAAATGTCCAGTCAAAAGAAGAGCCTGAGTGGCTAGACAAGTTGAAGAGCAATATTCATATTCGCCTCATTGAATCACAACGTTTGCTTAACTTGGTTACTAACACTTCTTCCAGATCAGAGCGTGAAACACCATCAATATTGTCAACTGTGTCTGCTTACTCTAATGAACTTGCTAAACTGATGCAAGATAAATTTAAGGAATACGGTACAATATCTCAATCTCTTGACAGAACTTTTCCAGTTAGAGTGGTAAAGCAACAGCCATCCGCAGATTTAACAGATGAACAACTTCGTCATCAATTAAACGAACTTGAAGCGACACGTTCTCGTCTTATAGAAGTAGGTCTTTTAGATAAAGATGAGGATACAGAATTTCAAATCCAGCCTCAAGATATAGATGAAAGCACTAAAAATGCTTTGTCTGTATATGTTGAGGATGTGGAAAAGAAGCTGAGTGTTTTTGCTGAAATAGCAAGCAAAATCGAATTATTAAGAAAGATAATTAATAATAAGTTTGCCTACTCATATAAACAAATAAACTTCAGCAAAGATAAAGGATTTGTTATCACAACACGTTATAGCTTTCAACTATCTAATTCAAAAACTCTTTCACCAACAGATTTATCATCTGGCGAGCAACATGAATTAGTGCTTCTATATGAACTATTGTTTAAAGTTCAGCCTAACTCTCTCGTCTTAATTGATGAGCCTGAACTATCTCTTCATGTAGGATGGCAAATTCAATTTTTAAAGGACTTGCAAGAAATTACAAAGCTTGCAGACTTAGATGTTTTAATGGCGACTCATTCACCAGATATCATTCAAGACCGCTGGGATTTAACGGTTGAACTGAAAGGAATAGAAAAGTGAGAGATTTGCTTTCAGTTGACCGTGTTGCCAACTCCATTCGACTACAAAGAAGCACTTATTCAGGAACTTTTTTATTAGTAGAAGGTGGTTCAGATAAAACTTTCTACGAGCGCTTTGTTGATACATTAGCTTGTAAATTAATCACCGTTTCGGGAAAACCATCCAGTAAACTGCGTGTTATTGCTGTGCTGGAAATTTTAGAGAAATCAAGTTTTCAAGGCATTTTAGCGATTGTTGATGCAGATTTTGATCGCCTTGCAACTGTGTCATACAGTAGCCCTAATCTACTTCGCACTGACACCCATGACCTTGAAACTATGCTGATTAAATCACCAGCGTTTAACAAAGTAGTCGCTGAGTTTGGTTCTGAAGAGAAAATTAGCCAGTTTAATCGAGATATAAGATTAACATTACTTGAAACCGGGATGTCGTTGGGTTATTTTCTTTGGATATCTCAGAGTGACGGATTAAACCTGACTTTTGATGGTATTACATTCAGCAAATTCATTGACGAGCAAACTCTGCAAATTGATGAACTTAAACTGATTCGAGAAATAAAAAATAAATCACAAGCCTTCTCGTTAAGAGATGAAGACCTGCAACAACGGCTAATTAGCCGAAAGAATAATAGCCACGATCCTTGGCAAGTCTGTTGCGGTCATGACCTAGTAGAACTCTTGTCATTCAGCTTACGCAAAACAATCGGCTCAAATAAACCTTCTGATGTTGAACCAATCAGCCTTGAGCGTAATTTGCGGCTTGCTTATGAAGCAGTTTATTTTCGTGAAACACTTCTCTATTCAGAAATTCGTGTATGGGAAAGTAACAATCAGCCGTTTAAGGTTTTGCGAAATGACATATAGCTCTCGCATTATATCTTTCCTATCATCTTGCAATTATTTTGAAAAGCGATCGCTCTTACTACCGCCTGTTCCAGCACAATGCTAACCTGCTTTAGGCTGAGAGGGATATTATGCAGTCTGCAAACACCATGAGCGATCGCAATATTATTATCATTGAGCCAGATAAGCGAGGCGGTAAGCCGTGTATTCTACAATAATGATGAGAGTCCACGGACTTAGACAGAGAAAATTGTTGATATGTCCTACCCTAAAGTTAGTGATGAAGAAATTACCCAACGTGGCAAAGAACTTTATGAGAACAGTATCCGCACTCAAGTAGAAACACCAGAGAATATTGGCAAAATAATCTCAATAAATGTTGAGACAGGTGAATATGAGATTGGTGATGATTTTCTCCTCAAACTGTTTCACAACACTATTACAACTTTCACATGGCTGGAACTCAGTATAAAGATAGAGCTTACCCTCTACTTGAAGATCGTAAAACATCTCAAGGGTATCAGCAATTTCAGACAAAACTTTGTACTCAGCATCAGTGTCCATCAGGCGTTGAGTACGAGAGTCAGTCGCTGGTTCAAACTGCCCTCCTGCCGACTTGGGTTTGGGTATCTGAGGAATCGGGCTTTTGCTACCACCTCTAGAAGTTGCTCCTGCACAAAATGCTACATTCTCACTGAGGTACAGCACACCAATCGCAACATTGCTTTTACCAATGGGTTTTTTAAGGTATTGCTCTCGAATTAAAGCAGCACTGGTTTGCAAGTCCTCCTTTCTCAGAATTTAGTCTCCTCAATATAACTTCTCTGATTTTGCTGCAATAGCTACTGCTTATTCATTTTTGGAAATACAAAGACATTCCACGCTTATTTATGTACTAGACACCACTTTGCGCGGCGTTAGGAAGGCAAGGACAATTGCCACCAATAATAATGCTGGAACATCACCAAAGAGGTGTCCACGTTCAGCAGGATCAATTACTGCTTGTACCCCCATAATTAGCCCATGGGCTAAACTTGACCAGACAGTGAACCAGATTAAACTGAGGTTAGCTTCTGGTTGTCGAGAAGCTAATAGTAAAAAGACACCAAGCGTTGCATAAACACCAATGATCATTTGTTCATATTCGTACTGACCTGGTTGCCATAACCAGCCTGATGCCCAAATCTTCGTCAGTGGATAGATAAGTAGAAAGGCAATTCCGACAATAATCAGAGCGATTTGTAAGTAACGATGACGCTCATCCATTGCTCTAACCTCTGCTATTTTCTGTTGCAGCCTCTATCAAAAAAAACTGCATATTTTCTAATAGTATCCCCGCTAGTGACACTTCAGTTTTGAGGTGTTAGAAATTTTAATGCTTTATTCACTGCTTTAGCAAAGAACTCTAGCTCTATTAGGCAATAAATGCGTAGACGCAAAGCGGTGAGCCAGTCCGGTGGACGGGTTCCCCGGCATAAAGGAACTGGCGTTCGCGCAGCGTATCCGTAGGATTTACCCGTAGGGCTTGTCTCCGACATCGCCTTTTGTCGCGATCGCATTTATGTTTCTCTGCTTAGATTTTGAAGCACGTTGTTACTCCCCATTAAAAAGTGCATTTATGCCATTGCATCGGGTTGTTATGCCATTGCATCGAGTTGTTATGCCATTGCATCGGGTTGTTATGCCATTGCATCGGGCTGTTATGCCATTGCATCGGGTTGTTATGCCATTGCATCGGGTTGTTATGCCATTGCATCGAGTTGTTATGCCATTGCATCGAGTTGTTATGCCATTGCATCGGGTTGTTATGCCATTGCGTAAACTTGCAAATATTAACCTGCCCTTTCTCACCTTGTCCTATTTGAAAATTTTCTTTTACTGTTAAATTTTTTGTTTTAATGGGCACATTAAATATATAGTTTACCACGGATATATTTATGCCTCTTCAAAATACAACAAACCGTTTGCGCCCTCAACTGATTAGTCAAGATATTGATTCATTGCACGGTTTGCAAACCATCAGTACTTACGACACATCCCGTGCTGATGCCTCTGTTGCAAACATACAAAAAGCTTATCAAGCGATGTTGGCGCAGCAACAAGCTGAAACTGAGAAACTAACTTTATACCGTGCTGCTGCCGATGCTGCCCGATTAGCAGAGTGGGAATTCCACAATGCAATATTAGCGATGAAAGACGTTGTGCGTGGGCAATATGGCTCAGATAGCGATCAAGCCCAAGCAGTTGGACTGAAGAAAAAATCAGAGCGCAAGCGTCCTAGCCGCAAAAAGCCTGTTGTGGTTACAAGTTAATTAACTTAACTATTGAGTTTGTTTAGGGCGTAAACGCGGAGCGCAGCGCCGGAGGCAATCACGCTTGGAGCAAGGTAGGTAGCGATGTCTAACGACAAGCCGTTCTGCGTCTACGCCTATTTTCAATGTTCTACCTAAACCAAGCGATTATGACTTAGCAAACTCAAGTGGTGAGTGCGATCGCTTTTACTTGCGGTGTCTGGCCATAAGCTCTACACTTCCATATTCACCTTGCATTCTTTTATAATTGCTTTCCCGCATATAGCCGACACCAGATATCGCTTCAATGAAACCAAAAGTTGCTAATCGTTCGATGCAGGCGTTTTTTATGCTGCTTACTTTAATAACAGTACAAATGTACAAAAGCAAAATAATATTATAATTTAGCATTTTAACCCAATTATTGCTATTCTTAAAGCAGAAAATTGTTATTTTTTCACATTTATTTGTATTAAATCTAAACTTATTGCTATGCTGATCGAATTTAGTGTCGGCAACTACAGATCGTTTAAGGAGCAAGTCACCTTTAGTATGGTGACAGCTAACCTTGTAGCAAAAGACAAAAAGCTTGATGAAAACAATATTTTTGCAGTAGATGAAGAGCTTAAACTACTGAAGAGCGCTGCAATATATGGTGCAAATGCTAGCGGTAAAAGTAACCTAGCTAAAGCTTTAGGTTTCATGAGATGGTTCATGATTAATTCTTCTAAAGAAACTCAAAGCACGGAAAAAATAAGTGTAGAGCGATTTAAGCTCAGTACTGAAACCGAAACTAAACCATCTTTTTTTGAAATAGTATTTTTAATTAATGGCAAGAGACATAGATATGGATTTGAGGCAACTCCTGAAAAAGTTGTATCCGAATGGTTATATTACGTCCCTAAATCAAGAGAAACTAAACTTTTTGATCGCCAACTAGACAATATTAGCGTTTCTAAGACATATAAAGCTAATGGTATTCAGCAAAAAACAAGACATAATGCCCTTTTCTTGTCTGTATCTGCACAATTCAATGTAAAGATTGCAGAAAAAATTTTAGATTGGCTAACAAACAAAGTAAAAATAGTTTCTGGTTTAGATGATATAGGCTATAGAGGATACACGGTTAATTGTTTAAGGGATAATGAAAATAAAGATGAAATTATTCAGTTGCTCAAAAAATTAGATTTAGGACTTGGCGATATCAAAGTAAAAGAAATTGAAATTAATCTTGATTCTTTACCTAGAGAATTTCCAAATGGAATACAGAACTTCATTCACAAAAATGGGCGAGGAAAAGCAACCTCAGTTCAAACAATTCATCAAAAATTTGATGAAAAAGGAAATCTAGCATCTACAGAAATATTTGATTTAGATGAGCAAGAGTCTGAAGGAACTCAGAAAGTTTTTGCTTTGGCAGGCCCTCTTGTTGACACACTAAAAGATGGAAAAGTTCTCATAATTGACGAATTTGATGCTAGAATTCATCCTTTAATTAGTCGTGCGATTGTTGAATTATTTAATTCCAACGAAACGAATCCATATAATGCTCAATTAATATTCATGACTCACGATACTAATTTGCTTAGTAATAAGCTGTTTCGTAGAGATCAGATTTGGTTTACTGAAAAGAATAGATACGGTGCAACAGATCTGTACTCTCTAGCAGAATACAAAATACTTGACGATGCACCATTTGAAAGTGATTATATTAAAGGAAAATATGGTGCAATTCCATATATCAGAAATTTGAATCATCTTATCGACTCTCATGCCTAAACGAAAGGTAAACTCTCGTGGATATTCACCAAGAAAAGTTAATAAGAGGGAAGTTAGGCAGAGATTTTTAATCGTATGTGAAGGAGAGAGAACAGAACCTAACTACTTTAGGAGCTTTCGTGTTCCCAAGAATGTTTTTGAAATAGACGTGCAGGGTGTAGGAGAAAATCCGAGTAGACTAGTTCAAAGAGCAAGGGAACTGAATCAACAAGAGGAGTACGATCAAGTTTGGTGTGTTTTTGATCGTGATGCTTGGACTATAGAAGATTTTAATAACGCCATTAGAAATGCTGAGGAGCAAGGATTTAAAGTAGCTTATTCTAATGAAGCATTTGAACTGTGGTATGTCCTGCATTTTGAATTTCTCAATACTGGTATTCCTCGAAGTGATTATATTAAAAAGTTAAATTATTTACTGAAGAAGACATATAAAAAGAATAGCGAAACTATTTATGATGAGCTATTTGTAAAGCAATCTCTCGCTATCAAGAATGCTGAAAATCTTCTAAGACAATATGATCCTCACGTTCCCGCTAAAGACAATCCATCAACAAAAGTGCATCTGTTAGTGCAGGAACTCAACAAGTTTATTCCAGAAACAAAATCTGAGTAATCTCTAGAAATAGCTTTATTGCGTCGATTGCATCTACAAGTTAATCAATTTAATTATTGAATTTGTGTCAGGTAAACGCTATCTTTCTCGAAGTGCGATCGCTCTTACTACCGCTTAATCACTACTACGCTCGCTGATGTAGTCTACAAGCACCATGAGCGATCGCAGGCTGGAGGATTTGAGCATATACGCCTTGCCGTGCAACGAGATCGGCATGAGTGCCAGACTCGGCAATAAAGCCATGCTGAAGAACAAAGATGCGATCGCAAGACTGGACAGTTTCCAGACGATGGGTGACGATAATCACCGTCCGCGTCCCTCGGATTCGCTGGAGTGTTTCCATGACCCATTGCTCGTGGGCAGGATCGAGAGCGCTTGTTGGCTCATCAAGAACTAGAATAGGTGCATCCGTGAGGAGCGCACGGGCAATTGCTAGCCGTTGGCGCTGACCGCCTGAAAGATTCTGCCCTCCTTCAATAATCTCAGTTTCGTAGCCATTGGGGAGCATTTCAATGAACTCCGACGCACCCGCCTCCCGGACAGCAGCTTCAATTTTTTCAAAGGAAATCTCTTCGCAACCATACCTCAAGTTTTCCAGAATAGTATCCGGGAAGAGCGTACTCTCCTGTGAGACAAGAGCTATATGTTTGCGAAGGTCAGATAGCCGCACAGAACGGATATTATAGTTGTCAAGCTGAATTACTCCCCCGGTAGGGTCGTAAAAACGTGGAATAAGATTAAGGAGTGTACTTTTTCCCGTACCACTCGCTCCCAAGAAGGCGACCATTTCACCTGGCTCAATTCTAGCCGAGATACCACGCAGAATCATAGTCTCTGGGCGATATCCGAAGCTTACTTCTGTGAGGGTGAGAGTACGAGGTTTCACAGGCAAGAGTGCCGCAGACGGTTCATCAACTACGGACGGTTTCTCGGCGATAATTTCCAAAACTCGTTCGCAGGAAGCAACGTAAGTTTGGATCTTCGTGGTAAATCCGAGTACCCATCCAAGGGGTTCCCAGAGTTGCCCAAGGTAAGTCATGAACACGATGAGGTCACCGCAAGTCACTCCCCCTGCTACAGGGTGCAAAAACTGGTCATGATACACCAGCCAACCGCCATAGCCGAATATCACCGCTTTGCCGAGTGCAAAGATGACTTGAATGGCAAGCGGATATAAATTCTCTTGCCAACTGAGTTGCATTGAGGCTGTGACACTTTGAGTAACAGCATTTTTAAATCGATCTGCTTCCTGTTCTTGGCGTCCAAATGCTTGAATTAAGGGCATTGCGGCGAGCGCGTGTTGGGCAGTTGTCGTGAAATTGGCATCGGTACGCTTCGATTCGGCGGCGCGATCGCGAATTTTGGGACTAAAGTATAAGTTGGCAGCAATCAGAAAGGGAGTGATGGACAGTGCGAACAGCGTGAGTGGAACGCTCCGAAGCAGCATAATCACTAGCATCCCCACGAGAGTCACCGTAGCTGCCACTGAGCCGATAAAAGTATCGAGGATTCCCCAAGGGCCAAGGCTATCGTAGCTCAAACGATAAATGGTATCGCCCTGCGAACGGGTACGATACCACGAGAGGCTAAGGTTCTGAAGCTTTTCGTACAGTTCAGTGCGGACTCGCGCCGTCCCATTACACTTGATCTGGCTACTGAGCATCAGCCGCACCATCCATACGGTTTCCTGGAGAATTTTGATCAGCATTTCCAGAAACGCCATGCCCAGCACTTGTGCTATTTTGCTCTCACCAAAAGGGGCAAGCAAAAGCTTATGAATCCAGTTTTCGTGCGGCGTCACGTTCAGCACCGTATCGACGAGAATCGCTATGGGCCAAGCATAGAGAAGATTCAGAATTACCGAAACTCCTATCATCAGGAACAGGAAGCCGATGAGTGCTGCATCACGACGAAAATAGGAGATAGCCCAACAAATCAACCCCAAAATTCTATCCTCACCTAAATAACCGCTCTCCAACGAAATAGCAGGTTGCTTGTTTGGAGATGTCAATTGCTAAGGTGATAACACACTAAATGCAGATTTTTTGGAGTCTACTGTACATTGAGCCTTGATATATAGGACTCATATTTGATTTTTGAACAAAATTCAGTACACCTTTATTCCTTCTTCCCAGTCCCCAATCCCCAGTCCCTTACCTCTACGAGTGATTCAGAAATCAAATCGGATTGCTATATATGCTGTTGGTAAACTCATTCCACCACTAAAAGGAGTACAGATAACACTAAGGGCACAACAATGTTGTGCCCCTACCCATGTCAAATTGGTATTACATTACCACTTGTGTTTTATCCAGTCGTAAATTTCTAAATATTGCGCTCCTGGAACATTCCACGAGTAGTCGTATTTCATCCCCTGAATAGCTAGTTTGCGAAACTCTTCAGGATACTCATACCACAAAGCGATCGCCCGCTCCATCGCGGACTCAAGAGCATGATAATCAGTATCGTAAAATACATAGCCATTGCGTTTTTCTGGGGGTAAGTTCTGGTCGTAGTCTCGGTCAAATACCGTATTTACCAATCCACCTACACCGCGAACAATAGGTACAGTGCCGTACTTAAAGCCGATCATCTGAGTTAACCCACAAGGCTCATAATTACTAGGGACAATAATCATATCTGCCCCAGCATAAATTAGATGAGATAACTCTTCGTTAAAGCCCAGTTCTAAATGCACATCAGCATTATTATTTAAAAATTCTTTTTCATGCCGGAAATGAGCATTTATTCCTGCTTCTGTGGCTGAACCCAGTAATACAAATTGCGCTCCTTTTTCTAGGGCGTAATAAATTGCGTGATGAACAAGATGTACACCTTTTTGATTATCTAAGCGACCGATATAAGCCACAAGTGGTTTATCGGTATGGCGTAACATCAGCCGCTCTTGCAGGGCTTTTTTGTTATATGCTTTTTGTTCAAAATCATCTCGGCTGTAGTTGTAGGGGATGTAACGGTCGGTTTCGGGATTCCAAAAATCGTAATCAATACCGTTGAGAACCCCAGTGAATTTATCTTGCTGCAAATATAAGGTATGACCTAAACCGCAGCCAACATCTGTATTTTGGGCTTCCCAAGCGTGGTGAGGTGAAACTGTGGTGACAGCGTTGGAGTAAACAATACCCCCTTTCATAAAGTTCAAGGCAAAGGGGTTAAAGTTGTCACGTAGCTTATCGTACTGGAAATAATAAGCTTCTTGATTTAATCCTGTTGCTTTCAGAGTCTCAACACCACCTATTCCCTGATGCTTAAAGTTGTGGATGGTGTAGCAAACTCGCTGATACTCCATGCCATGATATTTGTAAATTTCATAGAGCATGACTGGTACTAAACCTGTCTGCCAATCATGACAATGGATGATATCAGGTCGCTTATTGCTTCTGAGCAGAAATTCTAAAGCTGCTTTGCTGAAGAACGCAAAACGCATATTGTCATCATCGCAACCGTAATAACAGCCGCGATTAAAGAAATTGTCCTCACTGTGGGGTTCAATGAAGAAACACACCCGTCCATGTACCCAACCGCAGTACACAGAACAGTGAATTGCACCACCATACCAAGGCACCCACAAATTCATGTAGGCATCATGAAGTCCCCAAATATGGTCGTAGCGCATACAATCATACTTGGGTAGAATTAGCTCAACGCAATTTCCGCGAATCTCTAATTCCCGACTTAGCCCGTAAACGACATCTCCTAAACCTCCCGCTTTAATTACAGGAGCGCATTCCGAGGCAATCTGTACAATGTACATACCTAGCCCTCGCTTCACAAAACTTTATTTTAACTATTCTTTTATCAGTACATGAAATATGTACTCATTGACAAGCGAGTGCGCGGCTGATATTTGGAAAATTTTGCACACATACTACTAGACTGCCGAGTAATGACAAGAAAGGTAGGGGGCAGGGAGCAGGGAGCAGGGAGCAGGGGAAAGAGGCTTTTACGATTTTTGTACAGATGCGGTAATTATAAGTGATTAACCGGGCTTGATATTACACCTTTACATCCAGCCTCAAGGCATAAACTCGCTCGTGTGTAGGCTGCTAATTTGGCGCAGGAGTTACTGAAATCTTTTGCTTGCAAATCTTATGCTGCTGTTCAAAGGGATTGGTTTATTGGCAATCCATTGATTTGATTGGAGAAGCCTGCCATGCTATTTCGTCAAATATTCGATAAAGAATCGAGTACCTACACCTATTTAATTGCCGATCAATTAACCAAAGCGGCTATCCTGGTTGATCCTGTGTTAGAGCAAGTTGAACGTGACCTTCAGATGTTGCGAGAATTGGGGCTAACCCTGCAATACTGCCTAGAAACACACATTCATGCTGATCACATCACCGGAACCGACAAGCTGAGGGAATCAACTGGTTGCTTGGGTATTTTGCCTCAAAATGCTCAGGCTATATGTGCAGACCGCTACATTAGCGATGGTAAAACTTTGCAATTGGGTAGCATAGTGATTCAGGCGATCGCCACTCCAGGTCATACTGATAGCCACATGGCTTACCTAGTCAACGGTACTCACCTATTAACCGGGGATGCACTATTTATTCGGGGTTGCGGTCGTACTGACTTCCAAAATGGCGATGCTGGAGCATTGTATGATGCCGTCACGCAAAAACTATTCACGCTACCAGATGATATCTTGGTGTATCCTGCTCACGACTATCAAGGGCGAACAGTGTCTACCATTGGCGAAGAAAAACTCTGGAATCCCCGATTTACCGGACGCAGTCGTAGCCAGTTTATTGAAGTGATGAACAACCTCAACCTGCCCATGCCTAAAAAGATTCTAGAAGCTGTACCTGCTAATCAAAATTGCGGTAAAGTTGCTGAATGCTGAGTACGAATTTCTCCCCTAGTCCCCAAGTCCCCCAAGGAGACTTGGGACTGTCTTCTGCCTAAACTAAGAGGTTTTGTCTTTTGAGTTATTTACAATCACCAAACAGTCGTTTTGCACCTTGGCAAGCATATCTTTGAAGGCGGGAGTGTAGTTACCATCTTCATCTACAATCCTACGCAGTGTATACTCGCCAATTCGTGGAATTCCGCCGAACCAAACGTTTCTTCGTTTCCAAATATCTCCATTTTTAGAGTTTTCGTCTTGACTCATTGTAAGATTTACAATCCACCTGGGAATCTTCAGCCCAAAAGTAAAGGGTATAATTTGCGCTTGCTGCAACATTTCATCTTCAAACTGAATTTTGTAAGCGAAGCGAGATAATTGGGCAGCACGAAGCAATAACCATCCTAGAATCGAGTTATGGAAAGTCCACTGTACTGGGGCAAAGACAGGTAAAACCAAGGATTGGTTCTGAGCATCCCATTCTAAGTTGTACATTGTGATGCAATCGTCTGGAAGCGGATTGCCATCCATAAAGAAAACGCCCTTGAGGGCAGGTGGTAAGTTTGTTTCTTGGATGGGAATCATCCAGGTTGCAATATTTTCGAGTTGCTTTTTCTCGATCGCTTCAGCCATATTATTTCGTAATTTGTAATTGAGGCAGTGATTGTTGCCAATCTGTGAATATGTGGGAGGAAAACAAGATATGCTTTCCCAGTTTGGACATTACTTATTTAGTGCGTTAAGTGCGATCCGCCCTTGGTGCGATCGCACTTAACTCAAACTTGTTGAGCAAAGCCTTGTAGCACTAAATCATTAGGAGTAACGGCTGTCACGTTTGCAAAATCCCACTTGACTTCTGTAATTGAGTTCCATTGATATTTTTTGAACAAATACAAACAGAAAATCTGGATTAAGCCAATTGATAAAGATTTGCCAGGACAAGCCCGCTCATGTCCCTCGCCGTTCCAAGATAAGATATCTGAAAAATCCCGCGTCACGTCAAAATCATCTGGATTTTTGTATCGGTTTGAGTCCCGATTAGCCGTGAAGATTGAGCCAAGTAAACGAGTGCCTTTTTGAAATGGACATCGCTGATTTGCGATCGCCACTTCACCCGACTCAGTGGTAAGTTGGCTGACAAATCGCACAGGTGGATAAAGACGCGCTGTTTCTAGAATTACTTTAGTAATTAAGGTTGACTGTTCTAGGGCGTTGGCGTTAGGAGTTCCCTGTCCATTCCAAACTGCATTAACTTCTGATACTACGTCATTTCTTAAAGCATTATCCAGGCACAAAACACCAATTACAGATCCTAATAACGCACTTGTTCCAGCAGTTCCGGCGATATGAATCATATCAAACAGGCTGTTTGCAATTTGGTGTTCGTTCAAGCCATACCGGGCACCTGTTTCCATGTATGATGCCCATTTTGGAGATTGTTTGTATCGCTCGATTAAACGCTTGCGATGTCGAGTATTTGGCGCTGTTCTAATCGCCAGCAGATATTTGCTAAAGAAATTTGGCAAGGATGCAAGAGGCAAACCTTTAATATAAGCACGCGATGCCGTGATTTCTTCTTCAGATAATGAGATTTGGAAAACAACTTGGTGCAAAATTGCCAGCATCATTCCTGGCAAATCATCTCCAATATGTAATTTGCCTCCTTGGGCAGCTTTTAAGAGCGATTGATCAACTAAATGTCCTAAAACGTCTACCTGTTCAGATGGTTCTGGCAAGGCTTGCAAAAAAACAGCACGAACTCCTGTGTGTTCATTACCGTTCATTCCCAAACTTAGGGGATTGTTCAGCAAATAGCTAGGAGCCAATATTCTAATGATGCCTAAATCATTTCCCCGTAATTGCGGCTCGACCTGCATTAGTTCTTTCACTTGGGAGTGAGAAGTATGCATAATCGCTTGGTCTACAGCAAAATATTTGTCTCCAATATTTTCCTTACGGATGTAGAGAAAGTCCCTCCAGGCTCTGAGCATGATCAAAGCATCGGCATAGTAGGCACGTAAGCGGAGCAGTCTGCCAATTGTACTGTTATAACCGACTTTAGCCAGGCGATATGAAAGCTCGATTTGGCGATCGTGGCCTTTAAGGACTTTATCTTTGAGTTCCATAATCTTTAAATAAAAGGGTTAGGAAGAAGCAGGGGAGCAGGGTGCAGGGTGCAGGGGAGAAAACTATATTCAGCACTCAGCACTCATGACTTACCACTCATTAACTTCAGATATTAATGCTTTGAGGAATTCTGGAAGGAAGGAGATACTCATAGGCTGGGCGGTGCAAATTGCGTTGATTGATGGTAGCTTCCACTTGCTGGAGATTGCTTTGGAATGCTTGCAACAACGGTTTTACTTGCGGGTTTGTGAAGTGTTGCTCTGGATAATCACCGAGCTTGTTGTAATATACAGAACCCAGCAACCCAAGCAGGTTATATTGCCGTTGCGCCTGATCTAGGGGGGAAAGCAAATTGAGGTAATCTTGCTCAGTTACTTCTCCTTTAAGAATTGAGGCTGGTACATAACCTGCCAATGGTAAGGCTGCTGCATAACCCATTAAGTCTTTCTGCGGAAAGTTAACCGCAGCGTGTTGGGCGCTGGCGGTAAAAATAATCAGCGTCGCGGCATCAACTAGATAGTCCCGCGTCTGGATGCCTCCATTTTGCCCAAAATCAGACATACGCCCACCATCAAAAGCCTGAATTTCGTCTGCCCAAGCTTGGAGAGCTTTGTCCTTCTGAATGTCTGCATCTGTAGCGTAGTAAAGGTTTAAGTAATCTGATACCCATTGATGAATCGCATCCCAAACCAACAGCGCATCATCCCGGTAAGGATAAACAGGCAGCAGGTTGGAATCATCAACGCCACGCTGCTGAAATTGCTTTGGTAACATGGCACTATTGAAGCCATAGCTTTGTAACCCGTATACTGCTAAAACCCGCGAGTTATCAATTGTGGGTGAGAGTAATCGATCAACTCCACCGCCGCGAGCGATCAGGCTGCGTTGGGCGGCATCATTAATTGCTAAAGTGCCCTCAAAATGAGGGCGGAGCAACAGACTAAGGGGATGGCTGGCGGGTAGTTGCCGATGAGTCGCCATTACAAAAGGGCCAACGAATAGGTGCGTTCTGGCTAGGTGGGTAACGGCTTCGTGGAAATTGGCATCTGCTATTTGGACAACGGTTTTGGCAAATAGCCAGGCGTACTTATCAGAGTTAGGGGTAATGATTGGGTAATCTGGGCCTGGGGTTTGCCCACATTGAATGGCTACAGGGCGCAGTAAACGGTTAGGGTCTGAGCCTTGAGGTAATGCAAACAGTGCTATGGGTGCATAAACATACTTTTGATAGTGTGGGTATGTACCGTTGATAGCACCGTCTAAAATTTTATAGTCTGTTAAGTACAGCCTTCCTTCTTGTCCGGCTGCTGCTAAGGAATCGTCATTCCCCATCACCGCCTGGTAATGCTCGTCTGTGACTGGGAAGTTATTCCCAGGACTGGTTACCTGCTTAATCATGACGGGATTGTAGCCAGCTACGCGCATATAGGCAAACACTTCATCTTCTTGAAAAGTGTAAGCGATCGCCGGCGCACCAATCACCGGAAACAACTTTTCATAGTCCTGGAGGCTGGTTGCGTGTCCTGTAGGCTGTCCTTCATACAAAAGCTTAATAACCCGATTGAGTGAATCTCTGAGGATCAAAACTCCGTTTTCCTTGAGCAGCGAAAACAACAGATCATCGAGTTCGTGTAAATCTTTGGATAGTCCTTGAATTAGAAACTGGGGGGCAATTTGCAGCAGCCTAGCAATAATGCTGATTCGCGCTGGTATCGCGCCCTTAACCAACGCTTCGAGAATAAACAATTTGACATCATCACGAATCGACCCGGAACCGCGATTGCCTCGGTTGGTGATTAGGGTATTAACGAAAAGAACCCGTAACTGCTGGGCTAATAAAAAATACCAGTTAGTGGTGAACCGTTCCGCAGGAGGAAGCTGATCCACCATTGGTATAGGTGGGATATGGCTGTAATTGTATTGATATGTCTGCCTAGCTACGTCCAGGCTCTCAGTGATGGAAGAATTTATCGAATTATTTTGTGATGAAGCAGTCATGGGCCCTCCTCCCGTGTAGTGACTCGAAGAGAACTTTAAAAATCTAGCGAAAAGATACCTCCTTTAACTTTGTTGCCGATCTGAAAACTTTGAGCAATTCAACAGTCTATAGTTACACAGCTTTGAGCTAGCTAAAAGAATTATCGCAACCGAGTTTAGAGTTCTCGTTTTTCTAAAAGAAATTTGAAGGAATTCCTGCAACGCTTGCAGTTGGCTGAATCATATTGGCAAATACGTTTACGGTCAACTAGATGAGATAGAAAATATTAATTAAGTTTTATTAAAAGTAAGGCAAAATTAAGTATTAGATATTCCTATTGATCTAGAAACAATTATTTTTGGCGATCGCCACACGACTTACCTAGTTAAGGATATTCATAGCGATCGCTTTATTGTTCACAGTGCAGTAATATACCAGCAGGCTTAAGAATTTTAGCTTGTAGTCTTAGCATCTAAGCGAGGCGTATGTAAAAATCAGACCCGCAAACCTGATGCTAATACTGGTTGACGAGTATCAAAGACTCGTTCATGAGTATCAAAGACTCGTTCATGAGTATCAAAGACTCGTTCATGAGTATCAAAGACTCGTTCACGAGTATCAAAGGCTCATTGACGAGTATCAAAGACTCATTAACGGAGTTCAAAGGCTCATTCACGAGTATCAAAGACTCGTTCACGAGTATCAAAGGCTCGTTCACGAGTATCAAAGACTCATTGACGAGTATCAAAGACTCGTTCACGAGTATTAAAGGCTCATTAATGAAGTTCAAAGACTCGTGCGCGAGTATCAAAGACTCGTTCACAATTTAAGTTTCTGGCGGCAAACTTAGGCTGTAGAGAGTTTCCCCTGCTAAGTTACGCAGTGTTACCGTCATCACTTTTGTATAACCATCAATTTTGACTCCGCCAAAGAATTGCAAACCTTCGCTTGGGGGTCGATTTGCTTGCGTACCTGGAGGAATGCTTTGAAATTTTACTTCTGGGCCAAAGGTATTTTCTAATTGGTTAGGCCCAAATGTGCCAGAGTTCAAAGGCCCGGCGACAAACTCCCAAAAAGGCTTGAAATCGGTAAACTGCGCTTTACTAGGATTGTAATAGTGGGCTGCTGCGTAATGTACATCAGCAGTTAACCAAACAACATTCTTGATATTTTCGTTTTTGATAAATCGTAGTAAGTCGGCAAGTTCTAGTTCTCTTCCTAGTGGTGGGCCGTCTCCATTAGCCCAAGCTTCAAAGTCAGTGCTGCCATCTCTAATTATCAGTCCCAAGGGCATATCACTGGCAATTACTTTCCATGTTGCTTTTGATGAGAGCAATTGCCTTTTGAGCCATTGCACTTGTGTTCTGCCCAGCATTTCTGTTTCTTGACTTAGTACTGGCTGACGATTGAAGGTGTTTGGCCCCCGGTAGGTACGCTCATCAAGCATGAAAATGTCTAGCAAGGGGCCGTAATTAAAGGAGCGATAAATTCGCGCTTTATCTAGATTATTGGTTGTATACGCAATAGGCATATATTCCAAAAACGCTTGCCTTGCCCTTTCTGCTAGCAAAGAAACATCTTTGACTGTATAGCGGTTATCGTTGAGGAGAATTTCACCAGGATACCAGTTATTTGTAGTTTCGTGGTCGTCCCACTGTGCCAACATGGGAACTTCAGCGTTGAAACGCTTAATGTTGTTATCCATTAAGTTGTATTTATAGTTACCACGAAACTCTGGTAATGTTTCTGCTACTTTTGATTTTTCTGGCGTGGTGATGTTTCTCCAGATTGTGCCATCATCTAGGGTTACTTGTGGTTGAATGGGGTTATCAGCGTAAATATTATCGCCAGAATGGATGAAAAAGTCGGGATTAAGTTGACGCATGGTTTCGTAAATTTTCATCCCACCGAAATCAGGATTAATACCCCATCCTTGACCGGCAGTGTCTCCACCCCAAACAAAGAATATATCTCGCCCAGCTATCGGAGGAGTTCGGAAAGTACCGTTAACAGGAGCGCTATAAATATTTCGATTATCTAAATCTTGAAAAATAACTCGATAAAATATTTGTTGGTCTGGTGGCAGATTCCTCAGATTCAGCCGTGTTGTAAAGTCGCTATTTTCTAAAGCATTGGGGCCGAAAACACGCTGCACATCGCGGAAAGAGTCGCTGGTAGCATATTCCACAATCATTTTAGCGGGGCGATCGCTGCGGCTCCAAATGATAACGTTATTATCGGTGATATCTCCGCTAGCTACACCATAAGGTATGGTGGGACGCATTTTCTCGGAGGTGATAATTGCAGGTGCTTGGGCAAAAACTCGTGACTTGAAAACAAGATTTGTGGAAATAACTCCACCAGCTGCGATCGCTGAACGTAGCAAAAACTGGCGACGGTTCAGCTTCAATGGGTGATTTGATTCCATACTAATTAATGGCAAGCTCAAGCGAAAGTATTACCGGATAAATGTTTACCACATACTGTTATGCAATAAGTAAAGATTGCGTTATCCAAGGGTTAACAAAAAAATACTTTAATTCATATCCAATAATGTAAATGAAAAAATATGATTTTTACCTTGAATTAAAGTCTGCTTAAACCCCTGGCTGCAAAATGATGTGACTCCAACTTTTGGCAACTTATTCCTTTTCCTTGAGCAAAGGTCATCACAACGATTACTGTTTTAATTGGTGAGTAAACCTTTACAGACAAGCAAGAAGAGACAAAAATTAGACTGAGCTTATTTCTCCACTTTTCGAGTGCATTGTTCGCAAAAGTTGATCGTGAGGAAAATTGAGATGAAATTGCTACCAAAATTAATGCTTGCTACTGCTAGTCTTGCCCTTAGCTTTACTAATTTAGATGTAAAATCTGCATCTGCCGCAATTGTTAATTATGCTTTTACGATTGATAGTCCTATAAATAAGGGCAACGGCTTTTTTAGCTTTGATGACTCAAATTTTAGTAATGATAACATTCCTGTAACGGTAGTTAAGTCGCTCTCTTTCCAATTCAATGGTGACTCCACAGTTTACACTGAACAAGATGATGTCAACTACCCAAGCTTCCCCCTTGTATTTTCAACCACATTCTTAACAGGACAGAACGCCGTGGGATTAGATTATTTATTTGACGATAAAACTAATCCTTCTAGCTCCATAAGTTACGAAATCGTCGGTGAGGATTTTACGATTTTCTCTAGAAATTCTCCAAATACTGAGATTGTCTCTGGTACAGTTTCTTATAGAAAAGTACCTGAGCCTACAACTTTAGGTGGTACTCTCTTAGCTTGTAGCCTTGGCTGGATCATAAAGAGACAAACAAGATTAATAAAAAAGGTTAAACTCTAACCTTTTTTGATAGCGGTTAATATAGTTATGTAATAACCCGCTAAAAACAATAGATAATTGCTCGAATATAAAGCAATCCGGTTCAGTTAAAGATAATTTGGATGAGAAGAAACCACATCAGTTGATTAAACATCTTAATTCATCGGCGTGCATCGATGGTTAATTATTCTTATCTAAACCGTATTGCAATATAAAGAATGAAGTATGCTTAAATGTACTTCATTCTTTATTTTTCGGTAAATAGACCACGCTGTAAAGTTACAGCTATGCTGTGACCCTACAACAGATGTGATTCAAATACATGAAAACTGTTGAACTATACTAGGTTAAAATTTACTACGCTCATCACCTAAGACTTGTATAAGTGATTAAGTCTCATCATTTTTCCGCCATTTTGCCAGCTTCACAGATTGTTTTCAGTTGGGAAGCAGCCGATTTTATTCGGGTTTTAAAAAATGCCGCTAAGACAGCTAAACTAACCGTTATAGGTGAACTGGCTTATGCGTTTCAGCCACAGGGAGTTTCAGCAGTTATCTTGTTGGCGGAATCTCATGTAGCATTACACTTTTGGCCTGAAGAAGCAAAAGTTACAATTGATATCCATATATGTGATTATCAAGAAGAGAATCAAGAAAAAGCTAGACTATTAGCCAAAATATTGACAATGGAAATTTCTAAATCTGACAGAATATCTAATTGGAATTATCTATATATTGTTGGTTAACATAAAATAAATTCTAAATTTATTTTATAAACTTAAAAGCACCAAGCAATTAAAAAAGAAGCTGCGATATAGGCGAAAGATTCAATTAAACCTGCACCCATATTAGGAATTTCTTGATTAACGATTTCGTCAGAAATTTTTACGCCAGGTACTAAAATCAAATCAGCTAACCAGCGAATTGCTACCAGCGAACCTAAGCAAAATAATAGTACCAAACCATACTGAGTGAAACTGACAATCCAGTTTTCAAACTCGGCGGAAAATGCAACTCGCACAATGTTACCTGTAGCAATTAGTAACCCTGCTAAAGCCACACCAGCAGCAGGGTTATTTCGTTTTTCGATTTCTGCAAATACATTGTATTTTGTAATTCGGGGATATACGACACTCACAATCACGAGTAATCCTAACCCAATTAACCAACACACCAACCCTACCAACCAGCCACCGCTTTCACCAGCTAAAGCTGCATTCAAAATTAATCCGTTAGCGATGTGGTTTCCTGCTTCTACAGTAGCAGCACCAACATTACGGTCTTGAATAATTTCCCGTTCACAATTAAAGTGGCGCAAAATTAATCTATCGCCTATCCATGCACCCGCTAACATGAATACAATCACAGTTGCGCCATAGGTTAATAAATTTAATATTTTATCTTGCCAATTAACTGCACTTTGTCCAAGAACACCACCTAGAGCAATTACAATACCAAAGTAGTAACCGACTAAGGCAATAGCCACAGCTGGGTTATCCTTAACAAACAGTTCCAGATTCAACTCCATGCGCCGCCGAAACAGCTTTTGGTAAGCTAACTGTCCTAGCCAAAATAAGCCAAAACCCACTACTAACTCTAGTAAAATCACTCCTGATTGAGTGAGTCCATTAATCAATTTTTCGTTCATTTACTACCTCCGACTATATTTCGGAATAAACTAATTAACGTATCAGCTAACTGGTCATAAAAAAAGTAATCATGAGCGCCTATTGTAGTTATAGGCGTACCACCAAACTGACTTTTAAATTGGGAAAATTTAGCATAAGCGTGATTTGGGTTACGGGTAAAGCCATAAAAATCATAAACCTGACAACCTCGTGATTTTGCTCTTTGCAACGCCTCCCAATGTAAGCTGTAATTTGCCATTACTTCTGGATGGTCAAAACTGCGTCCACCATATAAATAAGTCGCAATATCGCCGCAGTATACTAATAAAATGGCTGCGAGTATTTCTCCACGCCAAGTAGCTAAACCAATTTCTGCCATATTAGCTGCAAATAAAGTCTGGCAAAGATTGATAAAAAACCCGTAAGGTTCACCAAAAAACTGCTGACGCTGTACTGTTTCCCAAAATAAATCATAAAATACCGGAATTTTTTGGGAATCGCTGCTAAATTCTGTTTTAACACCATGACGTTGACTTAGCCGGATATTGTAGCGTCCTTTTGGCTTCATCGCTGCTAATATTTGGCCAGTATCTGGACGTAAATCTATTAATAAAGTCTCACATGGTAGTAAATCAGCAGGTGCGCGAACAAAATCTTTAAGATAATCAGGTTTTTCTATCCATAACGGTTCAATACGAAGTGCGATCGCCCCTATTTTTTGCGCTAAATCACCAGCTTGATTTAACAATAATTGCATTCCTTGATTTGCAAAATTATCTGGTAATATTGGCCCACCAGGAACAATCAACAAATTTGCTTTGTTAGGATGTGGATATAAATAGTAAATACATCCTCCTACTAATTCACCATTTAAAAATAAACCATAACGAAATGTTTTATATCCTTCTATCTCTTTAAAGTATGCCCAACTAGAAGTTTGCATAAAGCAGCCATGAGGAACAGTTTTCACCAGTAAGTCCCAATCATGTTGCTCTGCTGTAGTTAATTCTCTAATAATTAGCTCTAATGCTTGTTTATTTAAGTTAGTTTCTATTTTCTCAATTATCGTCATGAATCATAGTTTTCCTAATAAATCTAGTATTTATTCATCTTTTGAAGGCGTAAATATATTAGATAACCAAATTCCTCCTATTACAGTCAATACAAAACCTGTCATTTTTGTACCAAAGCTACCACCATCATCAATATAGCTACCACTACTACTGCTACTGCTACCACTAGAATAATAACCTTTAGCAAATACAGCATCTGGTGCTACTAGATTTGCCATTAATAGTGTTACTGATAACATTGCAATCAACTCAGCCGTCTGGGGGGGTAGGTTTGTCAGGGCTTGATTAGAATTAATTTTATCAGCTAAGATTTTTAAGTCACTAGCAATTTGTGGTGGTAGTTCTTGCGCTCTTGTTAACAGACTATTCAATAAATGTTTAGCGTCTATCTCTGCTAGTAATTCTTTAAGATGTGCTAGCCATGAGGATGTCATTTTTCGGCTATGGTAACGATGGCGCACAGGTATTAATTCTTTACTATTTGGTAAATTAATCTCAACTTCTTGTAAAGAATAAATATTTTCTATCCAAAACTTAGCTACTGATTCTAAATTCAGTGAATCACCCTCGCCTATTTGGGCTGTTAACGTTTCTTCAATATCTAAAAAATTAACAACTGCGTCAGATTGTGGTAAAAAGCTTTCTTCTTCAGATGGGTGATTTAGTAGATAATAAAAGAATTGAGGACTGTCTAAAGTGTGAATCTTTACCTCATGACGAGATTGGGCGATCGCACTCTTAAATAAAAAAGCTTTTTGTAGCTGGCTAGGAGTTAGAAAATTTAAATTATCTGGTAAATCGGCTATTTCTATCTCACTTCGTGTAATTGGCTGTGATGATGATAAAAAGAAACCCCAATTCCCATAACCATGCTCACAAAATGAGGGAATTGTTAACTGTAAAGGTTTTGCCATCAAATCAGCTGATAGTAGCGTTTGATATAAACACCAAAAACCCATTGTCTCTTTTTCTGGAGAAACACCATTAGTGCAAATTACCCCAGCAGGTATAAGAATACGTTTTAGTTCTTGAAACCATTCACGGCTGTAGATTCTTGTCTCTTCCGAAGAATGAGGATAGGTAAAGTCACAAATTACAACGTGATAGTAACTATCTGGGAACTGAGCAACATATTCAAACGCTTCTTGGGTATAAACCGTGACGTTATCTTGCTCTAAACTTCCCAAATTATAAGGCTTAAATACAGTTGTTGCGAGTTCTAAAACTTCTGGATTGTAATCTACTAAATCAATTTCTTTAACTTGCTCAAATCGTAAGACATCCCTAGCAGCTAAACCATCCCCACCACCACAAATTAAAACACGCAAATCTGTTTGCGGAAATCGTTGTTTAGCCAACGCTATGGCAGGAACTACTAAATATTCGTGATATATTGCCTCATCAGCAGTATCAAACTGCAAATCTCCGTTTATATAAAAAGCGATGCCGTTATCATGCTGTTCAATAAATAATGATGTTGCCATTCCCCGTTTATCCAAATATCATTAATGTAAGTCCCAAAAACAAGAGGATTAATGCTACTAAAGTTTGAAATATTTTAGATGCATAACCAATAATATTTATATGATTTTTCTCTATTGTCTTTTGAATATGAGAAAATTCTTCAGGCTTGACTATTTTAGTAGAGTAAATATTTAGTTGACCATGAGAAAAAGCTTCAATCGCTAAATTCATTTGATGCTCTTGATCCCAATAATCCCAAGTAATACGAGATTGTGTGTCCCCTTCTGTCTCATAGTTTCCTTCGGTTTGAGACTCGAAGTAATAAGACTTGTAAAAAAGTTGCAATTCTGGATATGGCTCTGCTTGGGATTGCATATCTTGCCATAGCCTGGGTACTATATTTTCTTGGGAGTTTGGCAACGCTAGGCGAGCATTTTGCAATGGGTGAGCAAGATACCACGTTACAGAGATTGATTGGTTGTTGGGGTCAAATTCTCGCAACAAATAATATTGTGACCCACCAGGGGAATTCAGCAACCACTCATCAGTTAAATACCCTTGGGGGTCTTGATATGTGCTGTATTCTTCTATATTCCAATCGACACCGTGATATCTCAGGCGATCGCCTGAGCGCAACTCCTCTAGTTGAATTGCAGTAATAGTTGTGGACATATAAGTTCAAATATAAGCAAATGTAATTTTAACAACATGGCAAAGGAATTCCTAGAGAAATCAATATTAATTAAATACTCACCCACAACTCTGGTTAGCAACTACATTCCTTAGAGGTTTGCCGTTAGACATCGCTCAACAGTATCCTACGCAGTATCTTGGAAATAGAGCATTGATACTGTTGGAGTAGGGATAATGATTTTAACCGAATTCCAAAAGTTGGTCGAAACACAGCGTTTATGTCCTGAAACTTTACCAAAAGCACTGCAAGCCTTGTTTTATGACAAGCAAGGTGATTGGCACAAAGCTCATGAAATAGTGCAAAATGCTAGCGATGCTGACAGTGCTTGGGTTCATGCTTATTTACATCGCAAAGAAGGCGACTTGAGTAATGCTCGTTATTGGTATCGGCGTAGTAGTCAGCCAGAGTTTACAGGACAACTAAACCAGGAATGGGAAGAAATAACTTCTTGCTTACTGAACAAGGTTAATGAACTATGGACGCGGAAGAACTGAGGCGGCGTTATGCTGTAGGCGAGAGATATTTTCCCGCAGCGAACTTAAGTAGAGCCAGACTGATTGCAGCCTACTTACCTGGAGTTAATTTATGGGGTTCGGACTTGAGTGAAGCTAACTTAGCCAAAGCCAAACTTTGGGGAGCAGACTTAAGTAGAACTAATCTAGCCAAAGCGAATTTAACCAGAGCAAATTTGAGCGGTGTGAAGCTGAACGAAGCAAATCTCCGAGGCGCAAAACTTAACTATGCCAAGATGTATGCAGCGGATTTAAGTGGAGCTTACTATGATGAAAGCACCCGATTTCCTAGAGGTTTTGACCCGATTAGTAGAAATATGCGGAAATTTTAAACTGTGTCAACTTAAGCAAACAGAATTAGCGGTTAGACAAACAAAGTCCGTTCTATGTAGTTGCGGTTTCTAACCGCCGATTTCATTTTAAGTGGATACCAATGAACAATGTTGTGCCTCTATCACGTGTTGCATCCAAATGAGAACCGCTATATTTGCTTCTGGGTATCTTGGTAGTGATTTTGATCCAGTTCTTATCAAAATAGTTTTTGGAGTATTCCCATAGGCATAAGAATTTTGAACCCAATTTTTTCTTTAATAAACTCATGATAAGAAGAAAAACACGGCGGAATTTCTTGCTTACTAGCGTTGCTGTAGCTAGCGGCATTGTTAGAGCTGATGCTTTATCTAGCAATAGTTCTAACACTGCGACACCATCAGCAACAATGCCAGAAAGAGTCCTGGGAAACACCGGAGTAAAAGTGCCCATCTTTGGCTTGGGAGGCGCAAGTACAAACACGCCGCTTGATAAACCGGATAAAGAAGATGAAGCATTGGCGATTATTGAAAGAGCGATCGCACTTGGTATTCGTTACTTTGATACAGCCCGCAGCTACGGAGCAAGTGAAATTCATTTAGGAAAAGTGCTGCCAAGTCATCGTGCAAAAGTGTTTTTAGCCAGTAAAACAGATAAAAGAGACCGCGATGGAGCATGGCGAGAATTAGAGAGTTCGCTAAAACGTCTCAATACTGATTATCTCGATTTATGGCAGTTGCATCACGTCTCTTATTCTCAAGAACTTGACACTATATTTAGTGCATCTGGCGCTATCAAAGCTTTAGAAGAAGCGATGCAGCAAAAAATTGTGCGGTTTGTTGGTATTACCGGACACCGCGATCCACAGGTAATAGTTGAAGGATTACGTCGCTTTCAATTCCACACAACTTTAATTCCTGTCAATGCAGTTGAAAAACATCATTCAAACTCATTTATTCCTACAGTTTTGCCATTAGCACAGCAAAAAAACTTAGGTGTAATTGCGATGAAAGTTCCTGCTTATGGGAAGTTATTTCAAGCAGGTGGATTAAAAAATATCCAGCAAGCTTTAGGATACAGCCTGTCTCAGCCAGGAGTTCATTGTTGCATAATTTCTGTTGATAGCTTGCAACAGCTAGAAGAAAATGTTCAGGCAGCAATTTCCTATCAACCTCTAACTAATCAAGACTTAGCAGCAATTGAACAACGCACTGCTCCTTTTTGGAAAGAAAGTACATTCTATCATTCTTGGAGTTAGTACAAAATTGACAGCTTGCTTCTTTATATTTCAATACGGTTCAGATAATAATTGATCCTCCCTAACCCTCCAAAAAGGAGGAAATTAAGCTCCCCTTAGAAAAGGGTGGTTGGGGGGATCTTCCAAAACCGAATACCACTAACTCAGCCGTATTGCTTTATATTCTCTAAATTAAAAGCTTGGCAAATTTACGGTGTTAAGTACTGTAGTGCAATGGGCATTATAAAAGTGACAGTTTAAGAAATTTTAAATACCATTGCGCGAATGTTAATACCTTCCACTGCTTTGACAGAAGCTGAACTGGAGTCAGCAATTGTTCGCAACCCGCTGATAGTTTCGCCAAATACATCTGTGATGGCAGCGATCGCCCTGATGAGTGGTATTCGTGCTATGTGTTCATCTTCAAAACAGGCAGATAGCGAAATTGCAGCCCTGCACCTTGAGGCTCGTTCGAGTTGTGTGTTGATAGTTGAAAACAATCAGTTATTAGGCATTTTTACAGAACGAGACGTGGTTCGCCTCAGTTATCAGAAGCGATTGCTAGAGAATTTAGCAATCGCTGAGGTGATGACACATCCAGTTATTAGCTTGCAACAATCTGCATTTACCAATCTCTTCTTTGCCGTCAATTTCCTCCAGCAGTATCACATTCGCCACTTACCTCTGCTTAATGAGCAAAACCAAATTGTGGGGCTACTGACTCATGAGAGCTTGCAACAATTGTCACGTCCAATAGACTTGCTGCAACTACGCCTTGTAACAGACGTGATGACTCCTCAAGTGATTTCTGCTGCTCCCAATATTTCTATGCTAGCTATCACTCGTCTGATGGCAGAACATCAGGTAAGTTCGGTTGTCCTTGTGGAAGAACGAGTTCACGAACCACAAGGACAAACTCTACAAATACCGATTGGCATTGTCACAGAGCGAGACATTGTACAGTTTCAAGCATTGGAACTCGATTTTGAACATCTGCAAGCGCAGGTTGTCATGAGTACACCGGTTTTCTCAGCCAGCCCTGGGGATTCTCTGTGGATTGTGCAACAAATAATGCAGCAATATTTAGTCAAGCGAATAGTGGTAGTTGGAACCCAAGGAGAGTTGTTAGGGATTGTTACTCAGACCAGTATTCTTAAAGTACTCAACCCACTGGAGTTAACTTACTTAGTTGAAGTATTAGAACATCAAGTTTCTCGGTTAGAGGCGGAGAAACTAGAACTGCTGCAAAATCGCAACGCCGAATTAGAGCAGCAAGTCCTTGAGCGTACAGCTATACTCAAGACAAAAGCAGAGCGGGAGCAATTAATTACAACCATTGCTACTCAAATCCGTTCTTCGCTCAACCTACAGGATATCCTCGACACAACAGTTCAACAAGTGCGATCGCTCTTAGACTGCGATCGCGCTACAATCTGGCAGTTCCAACCCGACTGGAGCATAGTTGGGGTTGCAGAATCTGTAGCTAATGGTTATGTTTCTTACCTGGGTAAACAAGTTTACGATTCTTGTTATGCGCCTAATTGGACAGTAAGCTATCGCATAGAACGAGCACGAGTTGTCTGTGATATCTACACCACACAGATGAGTGATTGCCACCGCCAGCAACTAGAAACATTGCAAATTCGAGCAAAAATTTTGGTTCCAATTATTGAAGGTGACAATCTGTGGGGACTGCTGAACGTTGTTGAGAGCCAAACTCCTCGACAGTGGCTAGCTGAAGAAATCTCTCTAATGCAACAGCTTTCGACTCAGCTAGCGATCGCCATCCACCAAGCTACTGCTTACCAGCAACTGCAAACAGAACTAGCAGAACGACAACGAACAGAAGCACATTTACGACAAAGCGAACAACGGTATGCTTCTTTGGCAGCCGCAGCTCCAGTTGGCATTTTCCGAACCGATGCTCAAGGAAACTGTATTTACGTTAATGAACGCTGGTGCAATATCACCGGGATAACTTCTGAAGAAGCCGCCGAAACAGGATGGGTTAAAGCACTTCACCCCGATGACCGAGAAAAAGTTTCAACTGAGTGGTATTCTGCTGCTTTGGAGACTCGTCCGTTCCAACTAGAGTACCGATTTAAACAGCCTAATGGCACAGTAACTTGGGTATTTGGACAAGCTGTTGCAGAGTACGATTTAGCAGGGCAAATCACAGGCTATGTAGGTACAATCACTGATATTAGCGATCGCAAACAAGCAGAAGAACAACTAATTTATAACGCACTGCATGATGCTCTAACTGGCTTACCCAACCGTAATTTTTTTATGGAACGGCTGGAATTAGCTATTAACCGAGCCAAGCAAATTGAAACTTATCAATTTGTAGTTTTGTATCTTGATATGGATCGCTTCAAAATCATCAATGATAGCTTAGGACACTTAGCCGGAGATCAACTACTAACTATCATTGGTCAAAAGTTAAAATCCAACATTCGACCAATAGACCTAGCGGCTCGCTTTGGAGGTGATGAATTTGTTATTTTGCTGGAAAACCTGCAAGGTATTCAAGAAGCAGTTGTGGTTGCCGAGCGGATATTAGCAGAGTTTCAAGCTCCATTAATGCTTAACGGATATGAAGTCTTTATTACCACAAGCATCGGTATTGTTTTAGGAAAAGAAAACTATCATCAAGCCTCCGATTTGCTTCGAGATTCAGATATTGCAATGTATCAAGCAAAGGCTCAAGGGAAAAGCTGCTATAAAATATTTGATGCCCAGATGCACACTCAAGCACTCATCCGACTTAATTTAGAGAATGACCTGCGTAAGGCTCTAGAACGACAGGAATTTATCGTCTACTATCAGCCTATTTTTGATATCAATAGTAAGCATTTGATTGGGTTTGAGGCACTGGTGCGCTGGCAACACCCGATTCGGGGATTCGTTCCTCCTGGAGAATTTATTTCCATAGCTGAAGAAACAGGACTGATAGTTACTCTAGATAGCTGGATACTCTACACTGCTTGTCAGCAACTTGCTATTTGGCAAACTCAATTATCTAGCCAATTTCCGTTAAAGGTTAGTGTTAATCTCTCGGTTCAAGATTTGCGTAAAGCCACTTTAGTTAAAGATGTAGAACGCATTCTGAATCAGACTGGTTTAGATGGTCACTGCCTAACTTTAGAAATTACCGAAAGTATGCTTATTGATAATATCACTGAAACCCTCATCATATTAAAGCAGTTAAAAACACTAGGCATTCAAATTAGCATTGATGATTTTGGTACTGGATATTCATCGCTTAATTATCTTCATCGATTACCTGCTGACACCTTAAAAATTGACCGTTCATTTATCAATCAAATGCAAGAAGGAAGCCGGAACTATCAAGTTGTCAAAACTATAATTACACTCAGTAATCAACTCGGATTAGCAGTTGTGGCAGAAGGTATCGAAACACAACAGCAACTTCAATGGTTGCAAGAACTCGGATGTGAATTTGGTCAAGGATACTTGTTTTCTCCTCCTATAGCTGCTCATCAAATTGAAACACAATTTATCAATAATCAAGCGTATTAACAATCAAAAATAATTTTTCAAAGGCAATTGTGGATGAGAAAGTTTAATAAACTCAAATTTCTGCAAAGACCAACGGTATAGGTATAGATAATACAAATCTATTGAAAATATTCGATCCATTCTTCACTACTAAATCTGTTGGCAAAGGTATCGGTTTAGGTTTAACTATTTCCTATCAAATTATCCAAAAACATCAAGGAGATATTAAAGTCGTTTCGCACTTAAATAAAGAAACAGAAGTGACTATTCAATTACCATACCTGCTCCAAAAATATTAATCTTTGGTAGGAGCCGTCTGCAATTCTCTGATGAAAAGCGGTATAGACAGCGGTTATGCGCTACCTCCCAGAGTAACGCATCGGCTAAGTTTGCTTCTCAAATCACACTTTACAATTCTTCTGCTGCTGGTAGCGGAAAGGTTTCGCCAGCCAAATAAGCATCAAAATTTTGTTGAAAGTATAACCAAGAGGTCATATCTTCGACATCAAGCAATGATTTCGGGGCATTTTTATATAAAGGAACGCGAGTATTAATTTCATTTTGCAACAACTGAGGTAACTCTAAAAAGCCACCGACTTTACTTCCATAAGCACTATAGATCAAATGACCGGGGCGATCGCCCATTTTCATCCAGGGTAGCCACTGACCAATTCGATCCCAACTCAGTTTAAGTTGCGTAACTGAAGAAAGTTCTGAGTTGAATAAGTCTGCGGTTGGCACGGTTAGTTTAAATAATTCCGCTGCCTGATAAATTTGATGTGGGCTATATTCAGTAAATTTCGAGTCTGCTGCTAGGGGATTGGGGTAAGTAGGAAAAATGTCAAAAACGAAAGTTGTACTGTCGCCTTCTACTTGTGCAGGAAATTTGCCTTTAAATTCACCCTGCACAGGATTATTAGCCACATGCATCACTGGTACTGTCTCTTCTGTCCAAGGATTCTCCCATTTAGGCAAAATCTCATCTGTTTGTGGGTCAAGATAGTAAGTCAGTTCCCTGGAAGTAAAATCCCAGATTCCCGCTTCTTTAGGAATACATCTACTAACGCTCATCCCCACTATTTTAAACAGAAGTTTTCTCTTCTCCCCAGGCATAAATGCGTAAATTTTACCTGTCCAGATGAGGAAGGTCGATTGGCTATGATCTAGAGAAGAACGAGTTTTTACCCATTGTTGGGCATCTAATTCTTGAATTTGGGCAACCATCTACAGTATCCTTATTAAAAAGTTTGTAGTACTTACATTTTGCACCAGTTGCTTTATAGCAATTTTTGTTGGTGGGTACTGCCCATCCTACAACTACTATTTTTTACGAATAATTTATGGTTGCATAAAACCAGCATTTTAGACTAGTTGCGGTAGTAGTTGATGAGTTGGTTTATAAGTTTCGGTCAAACGTTTTTAGCTTTTGTTAAAGCGTTTGTTGCTAAGATTAGTCCATTCATAAGTTTTGTTTAAGGGTTAGCAACAAATGTATAAGTATTTGTTGCTAACGTTAGTTTGTTAGTTAGTTGCATTAAAGCGTTTACAACAAATGTTTAAATGTTTGTTGTTAACGTTAGTCTATCTATAGGTTTTATTTAAGTGTTTGTAGTAAATGTATAAGTGTTTGTTGCTAACGTTAGTTAGTTGCATTAAAGTGATAGCAACAAATATTTAAATGTTTGTTGCAAATGTCATCTTGTTTATGACTTGCGTTATGGTAATAATTCAAAAAATTTTTGCAACATATCAATCATCTTTCAACTGCTGGAAAAAGCGCTGAAGTTTGCTTTCATCTAATTTGCCGTTGCTACGAACCCCATTACACAAATCCAGCCCAAAAGGAGCGACTTGCTTGACGGCAATAGCCACATTATCAGGATTTAGTCCGCCTGCCAAGAAAATCGGTACATCCAACTGCTCGCGGATTTTGGCACTGAGTCGCCAATCGTGTATACGTCCTGTGCCTCCCAATTCTTTTACCAGCAATGATTGATTGCCAGAGTCAAGCAGAATAGCATTTACATAGGGGGCAATTCTGACTGCTTCTTGTAAAGATTCTTCTGTAGTGACGTGGATTACTTGGACAATAGAAATTCCAGGCAAGGCAGATTTTATATCTTCATAGCTTCCTGATTCTAGGCGATCGCATATTTGTATAGTATTAGTACGGCAGCGTCTGTGCTGCTCGATAATCTCTTGAGCATCTTGGCTGGAAGTAAGTAAAAAGGTAGCAATTGGGGGCGGTACACAAGCAGCAATTTTTGCTATTAAATCTTCACTGATGACACCAGGCCCACTCGGCATATTAGAAACTAAACCAAGAGCAGAAGCACCATAACGAATTGCAGTCCATGCTTCTTCTAAGCTACTGATGCAGCAAATTTTGACTCTTGGGTTTGCTGTTTTTTCCATTTTTATCCTAATTCCTAAAGTAGCAATCATTTTCAAATTTGTATAATAGCAATTTTGCAAAATATAGCTACAGATACTACAAATTAGGAATTAGTATAAACTAGATTTTTTGAGCAACGTGAAAAGCTGAAAGGTATGAAATCTGAATACTTCCTGCAAAGTTATTCTCTATCACTTGCCTCAAATCTTCAAATAAAGAATTTCTCTTTTGTGGGTTTAGCGCTAGGTACGGCGAATAAGTACTTAAAAGCGAAAGATAATCATCGGTGCGGTAGGTGACGCTACACATTAAATGTTCGGAAACTAATCCTTTGAATAGACCTGAATCAATGACAGCTTGTCCAAACCCTTGAAGAATCTTTGCCTGAGTTTCGCTTGTTTCATATCGGGCAACAGACGGAGCATGAATTTGATAAACCTCATTTAAAACTTGATAAACTTCATACTGGGGTTGAGGTGTCATGTTCCACAATAAAATTAGAGAACCGTTATCTTGCAAGGCAGCAGCAGTTTTTGGATATCCAATTTCAGGTGGAACCCAATGAAAAGCCGTTGCCGCAAGAACAGCATTAAATCTCTCAGCCTCTAACTCCCATTCTTCAAATAAGGTATTCTTAATTTCTACATTTGCATACTGGGCACAATTATTACGTGCAAGTTGGCAAGCTTCTTGGCTTGGTTCAAGGCAGATCATTGAAAAGCCTAGTTCAGCAAATGCTGTAGTTGCAATCCCAGGGCCACATCCCACTTCCAAAATGATTGCATCCGCAGGAAGTTGGGCTAACTCCACAGCACGACCAATTAACTTTTGAGGATAACGCGGTCTTAAGCGATTGTAGGCATTTGCAACTTCGCTATACCAGTTTTTTCTTTGTTCTAAAGTATAAGTATCTGCAACTTGGCTGTACCAATTTTTGCTTTGTTTAGAATCTTTCATGTTATGTAACGGGAGAAGTCAAGCCGCAGCTTGCGATCGCCTTTTACACCACAGCCACGCAATTAATGCACCAAAACCAAAAATATTTACCACTGACAATACCAATCCTCCCAGTACGGGAATCAAACCAATTAAACCCAAAATTAGCATCCCAACGAGAAATTGTTGCATCTGTGTTCGCTCTGAAGATGCCATAGCCCTTTCTCCAAGCCAAAACGCAACTCCCAGATTTCCTATGTGTAATCGCTTGTTGAGTAGAGTACATATTTGAACATTAATTATTTAATGCACAGCAGCGGATAGAGATGGGTGCAACTGTGCTACAAATGTTTAATGCTCAGGTTGCAAGACTGCTGTCGCCGCCTTCTAAAATAGTACCGTCTAAATTAGTATCTTTTAGGTTAGCTCCGCTAAGATTGGCTTTTTCTAATGCTGCTTGATGCAGATTTGCTTGGTACAAGTCCGTAAATGCCAAATCTGCCCCACTCAAATCTGCGGCTTCTAGATTAGCTTGACTCAGTGAAGCCTCACGGATGTCAGCCTCAGTCAGAGTCGCTTGTTCCAAGTTAGCAGCTTTGAGATCAGCCTGATTCAAAACGGCTTCATTAAGAAACGCACCTTCTAATATTGCATTATCAAGAATTGCATCGCTCAAATCGGCTCCGCTTAAATTAGCCCCTTTTAAATTTGCACCATTGAGCGTGGCCCCGCTCAAGTCAGCCCGATTAAGGTTAGCTCTTTGCAAATTTGCTCGATCCAGCATTGCTCCATGAAGAATTGCACCACTGAGATTGATGTCTTGCAAAACTGCATCCCTGAGGTCAGCAATGCTAAAGTCTCTCTCCCCTGCGGCATATCGTTGCCTCAGTTCTTCTACGTTCATCGGCTAAAACTCCGTTTTTCTTCAAATAAAAGACTTGAGCCTTTTGTTGCAATGATTAATTACTGAAAATACTTCCAAATCAGAACACTTATTTAGCTCAAAAATAACAAGCATTCAGAAAGTGCCCAGCCTAATAGTGACAAAACTATCAGGCAGAAAGTGATGTAATTTAGCATTGAAAAAAACTTAAATTCAAAATACTTTTTTGCAAAGAGTATTAAAGACAATTTAAAATATATTTTTAACAATAACTTCTATCAAAAGTCAAAATATAAACAAAATAATTACCTCGAAAGAGTTAAAAACGTATACTCTAATTAACTCTGTAGAAAGATGTTTTATAACTTAGTGTTTGCTCATTTAGTTAATATGTGTAAGTTAATGATTTTTAAAATATTTTAATTAAACTTCATAACTTGAGTTTGAGATATATTACAGTAGCCACTCAATTAGCCAACTATTCTAACTATTTGCGGGTTAACTGCATCAAGGTACTTAGCACCTATCTCCGGTGTTAGCAATTACAACATCAGACGATTTTAAATCCAAAATTCTACAACATCGAAAGCGCCATTATGGTTACAGGTAAGCACACGCTATCCCTCCCGTGTGCCAATTTTCATATTAAATTCTAAGTTATGATTCCACTAACCGATGCTACGTAAAACTATAAGCGATCGCCCAACCGCGGGTATAGTTTGATAACCTGAAACAAACTTCTTGTCTTGAATGAAACGAGGTTCATTGGTATCAATTACTATTTGCCATGCTCTATTCTTAAGGGTACTAGGCAGAGCAAATTCAATTGGCTCATAATGAGCGTTAAAAAATAGCAAAAAACTTTCATCTATGATCCGCTCACCCTGTGGGCCAGGAGTAGCAATTCCCTCACCATTTAAGAAAATTTCTAATACTTTGGCATAACTCACCAGCCATTGCCGTTCACTCATTTCACTGCCATCGGCATTAAACCAACCGATATCACTAATGCCAACACCATGAATGGGACGACCTTGAAACCACTTGCGCCGCCGAAATACTGGATGCTGATGACGCAAATAAATCAGTTCTCGTGTAAAGTCCAATAAATCTTTATTTGATTTTTCCAACTCCCAGTCTTGCCAGGAAATTTCATTGTCTTGGCAGTAGGCATTATTATTACCCTTCTGAGTACTGCCAAATTCATCTCCACCCAGCAGCATTGGTACACCTTGAGACAACATTAGGGTAGTGAGAAAGTTCCGTCGCTGGCGTTCCCGCAAGCGTAATACCTCTGGGTCATCGGTTTCTCCTTCTACACCACAATTCCAGGAATTATTATGATTGTTACCATCCCGGTTATCTTCGCCGTTAGCTTCGTTGTGCTTTTCGTTGTAGCTGACTAAATCATTGAGTGTAAAACCATCGTGGGCAGTTATGAAATTAATACTTGCATTCGGACTGCGCCCGTTTGCTTGATACAAATCAGGACTACCGGTGAAACAGTAAGCAAAACTTCCCAAATTATGATCCGCACTACGCCAAAAATCCCGTACAGTATCCCGATATCTACCATTCCACTCAGTCCAACGGAGGGGAAAGTTACCTACCTGATAGCCACCTGGCCCCAAGTCCCAAGGTTCAGCAATCAGCTTCACATCTGCCAAAACTGGGTCTTGATGGATAATGTCAAAGAAAGCTGCTAGGCTATCTACCTCGTATAATTCTCGTGCCAACGCTGAAGCCAAATCAAAGCGAAAACCATCTACGTGCATTTCCGTTACCCAATAGCGCAGGCTATCCATGATTAACTTCAGAACTTGGGCATGGCTCACATTCAAAGAATTACCGCAACCTGTAAAATCCATGTAGTAACGGGGGTCATCTTTGACTAAGCGGTAATACACGCTATTATCAATCCCTCGTAGTGACAGCGTTGGCCCTAAGTGATTCCCTTCAGCTGTGTGGTTGTAGACCACATCTAAAATCACCTCAATCCCCGCAGAGTGCAGATCCTTTACCATCTGCTTAAACTCGGTAACTTGTTGCCCTAAACTACCACTTGCACTGTAAGCGGCATGGGGAGCCAGATAATTAACGGAATCGTAGCCCCAATAATTCCTCAGTCCTTTATCTATTAGATGCCCTGGATGGGTTAAAAAGTGATGTACAGGCATCAACTCAACGGCTGTAACTCCTAGTTTTTGCAAGTGGGAAATTACGGCAGGATGTGCCAGTCCAGCATAAGTACCACGCAATTGTTCTGGAACCTTTGGATGTAGCTTGGTCAGACCCTTAACATGAGTTTCATAAATCACGGTTTTATGCCACGGTGTATAGAGTAGTTTGTCATCTCCCCAATCAAATGATTGATCGACAACAACACACTTGGGCATGATGTGGGCATTATCTAAATCAGAAAAGGCTAAGTCTGGCTCAGGAGCATCCCAAGAGTAGCCAAAAATAGCTGGCTCGTGAATAATATCGCCATCAATTGCCTTGGCATAGGGGTCAATCAACAATTTATTGGGATTAAAACGATGACCCACCTCTGGGGCCCAAGAACCATGCACTCTAAATCCATATCTATCTCCTGGCCCCACTCCAGGGACATAACCATGCCAAACAAAATTGGTCTTTTCTTTCAAAGGTAGGCGAATTTCTTCATTATCATCATCGAATAAACAAAGCTCTACACCGGTTGCATTCTCTGAAAACAAGGCAAAGTTTGTTCCTTTTCCATCCCAACTAGCGCCCAAAGGATAAACATTCCCTGGCCAAAGTGCTACATACATAAATAAAATTCCAAAATTCAGTTTTTATGACAACCAACAAACATAATTGAACTCAGCAATGTCAAAAAAATTAAAAAATTCATTTTCTTTTGATAAACGCTGAGAATAAAGTGAGCGCTTCATGGATTGATATCAGTAGAAGCGATCGCGTGAGGTTTGTTAATTCTGATAGAAGAATTTTATGCATAATCAAAATTTTTTTAACCTACCTAAGGCGGAGATAACATATATATCACTAGGTTGAAATCTCTAATACTTAGTCGCAAAAAGCCAGAATTAAAAGAAATTACTTCATTTACTGAGGTTTGTCAAATAATTATTACAAGCTAATGTGTTCTAGGTAACAAAATAAGCTGATACTAGTTAAAATATTTACTATTTTAATACTTAAAAATGGTCGATTATATGTAATTAAGTGATAAAGATGGTATTAGCTAACAAATTAATGTAATACATAAACTGTATTTAATAAGCTTTAGACATTTGATATAGTCTTTTATATTTAACTGCCTTATCTTATTGAAAACGAGTTTTAATATTTATATATTAAGAAAATTATTATACCTAAGAGATAGTACAATAAATAGTTTAATATTTATTTAGATAGATAATAAAGTTAGATAAATAGAGTAGTATTGTTCACAATACTACTAAATATTAATTGGATTAATCAAAATAAAAATACATCAAACTATAAATTGGTTTGAATCTACGTTGAAAGCTTTGGTATAAAAGTGAGTTTGGCCCTGCCTTGAAAAGATAAGGTATTAGTGATTGGCTAGCAGAATTAATAAAGCTTAAGTCATGAGAGCTTTTATGTCCTGACTTTTCCCGTTATTTTATTTGGCAGGGCGATCGCCTTTGGTACTGCGCTCCGTGCAATCGCTTATTATGCCCTTATCTTAAAGTCCTATTTTTTCGTGATTGATTGTCATTGAATTTCATTTTTTGAGAATATATATATTAGGGCGCGAAACCCTTGCTATTTCGATGGTTTCGGACTTAACGAGAAAAGTCAGGTGTTAATTAGGTTCAAATTTAACTCCAAGAATTCAAGCATCAGCTATCAGCTTCAAAATGAAACAGAGGTGATGAAAAAATGAGTTCAACTCTTGATGACAGCAAGCGCCTTGCAATTGCAGCACAATTAGCAGATATGAAATTACTCCAAAATCTGCTGATTAATAATGAGCAGCAATTCATCGAAGATTGCACTGATGATGATATTTGCGATCGCCTACAAGATATGCTCGAAGATGATCAAAAAAACCTGGGTGTTATCGATACTGTAATTGTTCAGTACGGTGTAAAAGGAGAACCTAACAAAACAACCCAGAAAATGATTGAGCAAGTTCAAAAGCTCATGGAAGATTCCGAACTAACTTTGTTTGAGAAAGTACGAGAGCATGAATTGCTCAAGCATAAACAAACGATGGCTGGACTACTAATCCACAAAGCTGCCCAAGTTGTTGGTGCTGATATTGAAGCTGCCATCACTCCTTTAAATACAGTTAACTTTGAAAACCGCACTCATCAAGAGCAGCTCAAAGGAATTCTAGAGATTTTGGGTGTTCGTGAACTAACAGGAAAAGAGGCAAAGCAAGGGCTGTGGGCAAGAGTTCAAGATGCTGTTGCAGCCTTAACTGGTGTGGTGGGTAGTGTAGTAACACGTACCGATGACGAAATGAGCATCCGTGACTTGCTTCTCATGGATCATACTAAGTCCGATACTTTGTTTGTAGAAATTTTCAGTACTGACGATCCTCAAAAAATTCAAGAGTATTTTGGGCAACTCTACAAAGATATAAAAGTTCATGGGATGGCCGAAGAAGAAGTAATTTACCCAGCAGTTCGTCCATATTACGAACACACACAGGAGATATACGCTCAGACCGACGAAGTGATACAGATGTTAGATGAAATTAAACCTCTCAACCCTTCCTCATCTGAGTTCAAAGCAAAAGTTGAGCAGCTAAGAACTGCGGTGCGAACTCATATTAATCAAGAAGAGAAAGATATATTTCCTCAACTCCGTCACAACTTTAGCCATGAACAGCAAAAGCAAATGGCTACTGAGTTTAAAACAGTTAAAAGCAAGCTCCAAGACCAGATGGCTGCTTCACTTAACCCAACTGCAACCTAAACATGAACTCTTCCACCTTTCAAGCGAAACTTTCTAATAAAAATAATTATTGCGCTGTTTACAATGTCCCGCTTCGCTAACGTAAACGAGTAAAAGTACTTGCGGCTGACAAAGGTTACGATTTTAAGGATAATTTCCTCAATCTGGAGGACGAACACCCGTTGTGATAGCGCCTTCCGTTAGCCAGAGGAAAGGTAGTATTTAACAGCTTAAGATATCAAACAGAAGGAGACAGAAGGAGAATTCTACACAAAAACGATGAGCCTATTATTGATAGACTTAGACGGCACAATTCGAGAACCACTCAGCGGTGAACAATACTTTCAACATCCTCAAGACCAAAAAATTATTATGGGTGCTGAAGTTGCTATTGGTACTTACAAAGATGATTGGATTATTGTTGGCATCACCAATCAAGGCGGAGTTGCCGCAGGGTACAAGTCTATTCAAGAGTGTGTCAGGGAACAGCAGTACACGCTTGAGCTATTTCCAGAATTAAGGGAAATTTACTTCTGTCCTGACTTTGAAGGCAAAAAATGCTTCCGCGTCACTCGCCACAATGTCCACAACCACAGTAAAACTAAATGGTCTGGACAATATCGCAAACCCGGAGCTGGAATGTTGCAGTTGGCAATGATTCGGCACAAACATACTCCGCAAAATAGCTGTTATGTGGGCGATCGCCCGGAAGATGAAGCTGCTGCCCGTCGTGCAGGGGTACACTTCCAATGGGCAAAGGATTGGATTGAGCAACATCAGGCGACGATTATCTCTCAACTTGCAGAAATCTAAATAGTAAACAATTAATTCAGAAACCAAAAAATTAAGTCAGAACATTAATGAATAATTAATAGCTAAACATGACACTAATTTTCCTACTACTAATATTGAGGATAACAATATGAGCGAGAACGACCCATCTTTATCAAATCCAGCTATTACTCCAGATCAATCTACTGTTGCATCCCAACAAGCTCAACCTCATACACCTACTAATGTTGCAGGAAGTGCAATGCTAGATGCACAAGCCGCAGCAGGAGGAAACGAACCAGAGGGAGATCCAACTAACTTTCCTATTGCCACCAACTTTCCAAAAGCTGGTGTAAGTGGCGATCCTAAAACTGCTGGAGCTTCTACTATCATGGGGCCTGATTCTACAGATGAGCAGAACTCAGAAAAGGGTTCTGTCAACCTCCAGAATAATCCAGATATTCCAAGCGATGAGATGCAAGGAACTTTGCCTAATACTGACCCTGTTGGGATGCCGATTGATCCTGAAACTAATTTTCCAGAATAATCTAGATAAAGGTTATTTTCTCTAAAATCTCAAGCTTGTATTTGAAGCTGAGGTAGGAACACCACAGCTTCAAAAGCTTTCCCCGCTTCCTTTGTTCTCTTCGCTGACAACTGATATTGTTGCCACAGTTCCAAGCTGAGAATACAGGCAATTAACCACACTAAACCTAGAGCATAGCCAGCCGCCACATCAGTAGGCCAATGTACGCCAAGATAAAGCCGACTAAAACCTATCGCCACAATTAAGGCCATGGTTAAGGAAAATATTCGTCCTTGCCATTGAGGAAATTGCTTTGCCAAAGTGTAACTAATGAAACCATAAATCGCTATTGACGCCATTGCGTGACCGCTAGGAAAGCTGTAGTGAGCAACATCAATAATCCAATCCCAAAGTGCTGGACGTGCCCTACCAAACCGCGCTTTCAACAAATAATTTAAGCCCATTGCGCCAACTGCGGTTATACCTAAGGTAGTTGCTTCCCAAAGACGCTTATTATATGTTGACCAAATTCCCAATCCCAAACAAATTAACAGCAAGGGTAGCGGCTCGCCAAGGAAAGTAACACCGAGCATAATGCGATCGCCTATTGGCGTGTGTAGCTTTTGAATAGCTAGCAAAATCCTTTCGTCAAGACCAGATATGTGCAACAGTCCGAGGCCGCATACCAGAGCGCAAACAGCCCCCGATACCAGTACAAGTTGTTGGCTACCTGCTCTGCCTAATTTTTGCATAGGCGTTTGGGGGAATATGGCTGAGATGTTTATAGGTAATTTTTTTGCTGCTGGTGTTGTGCTGATAACATTCTTAGTTACAGGTAATTTTATGAACTTTTTTCTGTAATCTAAGACAATATCGTAGATCAGCCAGGCGATCGCACTTGGACTCTGATCTCGGTGGAAAATAACAAGAATATTTCCTGTCAAATTGTTAGCGCTAACTTGTGCGATTCCTTCTTCCTTTGACAATCTTAATTCCAGGTATTGCTTGAGAGCTTGCGAACCATAAAGTCCATCGACTTTATACCTAGCTCTTCCTTTGACAGCGGTATGTATTGCTCGAACTAAAAGATTATCACCGACGAATTTCTCGAAATTAGAAGTGCCCATTTTTCAGTTTACTAGATAACTGCTGTTAGATAACTTCCTTATGCAAGGAAGTATTGTGAACTCTTTATACATTACTGATTTTTTTAGTTCCCGAAACAGTCCTGAGTAGCATAACACTCAGCATCATCGGTAGTAGATAAGCTAATGCACATTTAACTTGCATATTTTTGATTTTAAGGACAGATATCGTATTTGTCCTTCATTTTGGTTTTCGTAGTAATAATTATACTTCTGCAAACTATCGAGGTTTGAAATAATTTATTGTTACATATTCTACAAAGATTAAATGCTGTTATTGGAATCAAAGTAAACTTGCCAATCAAATGCAAAATTCAAACAAGTAAAAAAATAAACGTTTTTCAATGTGATTACTGTAATTACGTATAAAAATCGTTGAATTTTAATAGTAAGAATATCTGAAGATATTTTTAATTTGTTCATAAATTACAGCAATCATAGGTAAGCTGTAAACACATTGTAAATATGAAAGCTTAAAAAGCTTTGCACTCACAAAGGTATTTAGGTCTCGTTCACAAGTGGATCAACAGCAAGGAAAGCGCGATATCTGGGAATTCCAGAAACACGAACATCCTAGCGAAAATCTTAGCTATCCGAATTTTGATGGTCATAGCAGTGATGGCATTAAGGAGACATAAATAAATTAGTTCAAAATTAGCTCAGTAGTTAGTATGATATTGATGATTATGTTTATTTACGCCAAGTTATTTAGCTAGTATTGAAGTTTTAAATCAATACTAAAGAAGAGCGCTCTAACTACTGATAACTGGGGAGTATGGCAGTGAAATGGTATTTATACTGTCTGATTCTTCCTACTGGTTGTGGCTGCATCGCTGACCGCAATTAGCTCAGGAGAACATCTACAGATGTTTAAGCCAATGTGAGACTTTTGTGCAACTCTGTCGTAATTTCTTTTACCTACCAAGAAAAGGAATCAATACTAATGGCACACCTGTTTGAAACATTCAGGATTCGTCAAGTTACCTTTCGTAACCGCATCGCCCTTTCACCTATGTGTCAATATTCGAGTACAAATGGATATGCTAATGACTGGCATAAAATTCATCTAGCTTCTCGTGCAGTTGGCGGTTGCGGGTTAGTAATGACAGAGGCAGCAGCTGTAGAACCAGGGGGGCGCATTAGTCCACAAGATTTAGGCATCTGGACAGATGAACACATAGAAAATTTAGCCAAGATTGTGCAATTAATTCATAACTTTGGTGCGGTTGCTGGTATTCAACTCGCTCATGCAGGCAGAAAAGCAAGTACTGCCAAACCAAGTAAGGGAGGAAAAGCACTGGATGAATCTCAAGAAGGGTGGCGTCCTCTAGTTTCAAGCAGTGCGATCGCCTTTAGTAAAGATAGCCCTGTACCAGAAGCCCTAAGCATCGAAGGAATTCAGCAAGTTATTAATGCTTTTGTTCAAGCTGCCAAACGTTCTTTAAAAGCAGGTTTCAAAGTCATTGAAATCCATGCTGCTCATGGCTACTTATTGCACCAGTTTCTCTCACCACTGGTTAACACTCGAACAGATGATTATGGTGGTAACTTTGAAAACCGTACCCGACTACTGAGGGAGATTGTTCAGGGAGTGCGAGAAGTTTGGCCAGAAACATATCCGCTATTTGTACGTATCTCTGCGACTGATTGGGTAGATAAAGGTTGGGACGTAGAGCAGAGTATCGCCTTAAGCGACAAACTCAAATTTTTAGGCGTGGATCTAATCGACTGCTCCTCAGGGGGCATTATACCAGGCATCAATATACCATTAAAACCAGGTTATCAGACTCAGTTTGCTGAACGTATTCGCCGTGAAGCCGATATCTATACAGGAGCCGTAGGCTTGATTACATCTCCTCAACAAGCTGACCAAATTATTCGTACACAAGGGGCTGATCTAGTGCTGTTAGGGCGCGAACTACTTCGCAATCCTTACTGGCCACACCTAGCAGCCAAACAACTAGGACATGATAAACTCTGGCCTGTTCAATATGACCGAGCCTGGCTTTAAAGCTGGGTTTTTTGACATTGGGTTTTGCGATCGCTACGCCTAGATAAATTATGGCGATCGCAAGAAAACGCAATGAATCGAAAGAATTAGTTGGGTGGTTGTTTGCGATCGCCCGTATATGCTTCAATGCAAACGGAGTTTGCATTACCCCAAGCGCAGCTTGGGGGAGCGCAATCCTAGCGCTCAGGCATAGGGCGCGCTTCGCGATCGCGTTCCCAATTGATTGGATTATTGATAATATATTGTCTAATTCGATCAAGGGCGAATTCATTACGAATTATGTTGTCATGAAACCTTTCTTGCCATCCAAAACCTTCATATATTTGATTAATTTCAAATGAACATCGTCCTTTGTACCATCTAATAATTTTAGAAAGGGAATTTTTAGACAACATCGGATTAAATAACCCAGTAACCCCGCCCCGTTCCCCATCCCCCCGTTGACTTGTAGAGACGCGATTCATCGCGTCTTCTTGTGTTTGATTAATAATCACAATCCCATGAATATGATTAGGCATGACGCAAAACGAATCTATCTGGCAATTAGAAAAATTATTAGGAATCTCATACCACAATTTATGAGCGATTTCTCCAATTGGTGACAGCTGCATTTCACCCTGTACAACCTCACCAAAAAAGCATTTTTTACCATCCGTGCAAATAGTAACAAAATATCCACCATTACTAGCATAATTCCATCCTGGTAAACGTGTTGAATCAATTCGATATTTACCTTTGTATTTCGGTTTGTTGTCTTTTGGTTGAGGATCGTAATGATTCATGATTACATGATTAATTTATACAAAGATTTATGCAATTATTGCTTTGCATTGATGTAATTGCCAACCCAAAAAACTCGGAATTATTATCATACCAATTCAAATAATGTTTGCGACACATAAATTCTTCGTAGGGGCACGGCACTGCCCCTACCCATATGTTGCATTCTTTTTTCAAATTGGTATCAGTATGTAAATACGGGATGAATCACCGGAAAATAGACGCGATGAATCGAGTCTCTACAAATGGTCTATTTGTTACATTCTTTTTTCAAATTGGTATAAATATGACGTTTCTCAATTGCGTGCAATCCGGTTCGGATTAGGCTTTTTGATAAAAATTATAATAGATGACAAAAACGCATTGTAGAGACGGCGATTTATCGCGTCTCTCTATTCGTCCACAACACAAGTCCGTTCATCCACAACACAAGTCCATTCGTCCACAACGCAAGTCCATTCGTCCACAACGCAAGTCCGTTCATCCACAACACAAATCCGTTTATCCACAACGCAAGTCCATTCTCAACGATTTGTTGTTTATTGTCGTGCAATTACTGAGCTAAAAATCAAATCTTATTACAAAAAACACCTTATTTTGCAAGCTTTACTGAACCGCTACATTGTCCTATTGAGACACTCTAGAAAGATAGAGTTTAGTAAAAAGTATCCATTGATGCCACGCAAAACAAGAAGCTCTACCGTGCTAGAAAAAACCGAAAAGAGATTAATTGGACTTAAATCGATTAATTCCAACCTTGACTTTGGTGATTCCATCAGTTTAAACCATTTAACCGAGTTAACTGGGCAACTCCGCAACCAGATTGACCAGTATAATATGATGCTAACTGACCTTGACACAGCAAAGGGAGAAATAGAAATCCTTGAAAAGACCATTCGGGAAACTTCAGAACGCTTAGTCAATGGCGTGGCGTCGAGGTATGGTAAAAACAGCCGGGAATACGAGATGACAGGCGGAGTACGCAAAAGCGATGCCTGCGGCGGGCTACGCCTACGCATTCGTAAAGCCACTATTACCCGGTTAAAATCTACCGCAGACTCAAAAGCGGCTTCTACACAGACGGCGTAACGAGCAACGGGCATCATTCACGGTGTAATGATGCCCGTTGCTTATCGTATTCGATTAAAGATTTATCATTAAGACCGCAAGAGAGCAGGGGGAGAAAGGGTTTTTACCTTATGTCCTTGTGGCTCAGGATTTTGGCTAGAAGAGAAACGCAACGTCAGGCTGTTGCTGAAGTGTAGATATTCCCTCCCCTTACAGTGAAGGGGTAGGGTGAGGCTGAGAAAAAGGTAACTGAATTAGCGATTAGCGGCGTCTGCCACCAAAAGAAGGTGCGCGACGACCACTAGAACGTCCGCCACTACCAAAGCTACTGCCGCTAGGATTGCGTCTAGGTGATCTAGAACTATTGGAAGGTCTTAGTTCACTACTACCAAAACCAGAACCACTAGGACGGTTACGTGTATTGGTGCGTGGTGCAGTGCGTATAGTTGAGCTATTGGGATATGACCTTCTAATTGTCCCCGTACTGCGGAAAGCAGTGCGATTTCTCACAGCTGCTGGTGGCGCGTTGTAGCGACTGCGGTAGCTTTGAACCGCTTGATCATAGTTTCTGCCATAACCACCATAGCCAGTCATCACTTGTCCAGGTTGATAGACAGGGGGTACATAATACTGCGGTCTAAACAACAGGCTACCAAGCGCCTGACCCGCTACGCCACCAGCCACAGCCCCAGCAAAGGGTGCCCAGAAGCCACTTTGTTGACGGACTACGACCGTTTCTTGTTGCCCTGTTTGGGGATTTGTTCTGTTTTCAGTGACGTTGTGGACGTACTCAATTTTAAAATCTTCTGTCAAGTATAAACTGGGCTGTCCGTTTTCTACTTTTAAGTAACTTTTCTTACCCTCTTTAATTTCTTCATCTGTCAGCCGTGCCATTTGCAAATTTTCAGTTACAAAGGTCGGGGGTTTACTGCCAATTAAAAACAGGGTATATTCCCCAGTGGCATCGTCATAAGTTGCTTGTTGTACTTGATACTGACCATCACTGAGTTTGGTGGCAGCCGACGAGCTTTGGCTAACATTCTGGGCTGGGGGTGTAGTTTGGTTACCACCTCCACAACCAACAGTTGTCAAGCATAAACTCATCGCTAAAAAAACTACTGTAAACTTACGTAGTATGTTCATGAGCATTGCATTAGTATCCTATCTTCGAGCTTAACAAGTTCACAGTACACGTTGTAAGTACGGACTACCCAACAACTTACAATGGAATCAATTCGGGATAGTATTGTAATACTTGATCGTTAGTGAGTTCATCGCCTAACTGCGCTGGCGAGAAATGCACCTGTATGGCCTTGAGTTTATTGTTATAGTGCAAATTAATTAAAGCTTTCAAAGCTTGTTTCAAAGCCTGAATGTTAGACAAGTCGGTTTCTAAATCTGGTACTTCTCCTTCATAAGCAACTGTAATCATTACAATTACGTTGCGCGTCACAGGTATAGATAAAGGGTCATCAAGTCCAGAATCAGAACTCAAATCTGGTTCACTCAGATATCTTTGGGCGGAGTCAGTAAATAATTCATTTACATAATCTCCTGCTTCACCCTCATTCCAAAATACGTCACCTTCATTAGCAGCAGACAGCCAAGAATCATCATATTGCAGCAGTGTTTGGCAGATTTCTACCAGTTCTTCTCCCATAACTTGCAAGTCGCCATCTGTATCGATCGCTTCCCGTGCAGCATGATTTAATACGCCCAAAATTGGTGCTACCTCTGTTCCTCCTAAATGCAAGAATAGGCGAAAGACAACATAGCGAGTCCGGCCAACCATCCTATTAAATGTATCGCGCATCTGTTTCCTCCATAAATTTTTTAGTTGTTAAGTTCCTAATTCCTCTTGCACAAAAACCCTGAATAACTATTGTTCAATGTAATAAAAACTTTTAACAAAATCTACAACCATATTTAACGAAGGCAGCATATATTGAGCAGATTCACTGGTTATATTATCAAAAAACGTAGCATTAGCATCAAGGGGATTAATAAATCGTTTACCGAAGTAGGGATTATCATACAAAATCAAAGTTTGAGCGCTAGAATTTGTTAATATTGTCTGGGTAGGAGCTTTAAAAAAATTTAATTTTGCTGCTAGTTCTAAATTTTTTCGCATATCTCTAATGATCTGAGCCTGATTTCTAGCTTCCTCGATCAAAGTCCTTAATTGCCTCACCCGATGGGGTGTTTTTAGCCCCAAGAGAGATATATCTTCGCCCCTGATCATTTCCAGCAGCCTGTCAATGTTTTGTTGTGTGTTGGTGGCATCAATAAAGGGAAGAATCGCAATATAAGCTGTGGCAAACAAATCTTGGTCACTATCTACCCGAAAAGTCAAAATAGTCCGACGACGCCCGATTTCTATAGTTGGAGGCTGTTTTAATTTCCGATATTCTCGATAAATTTCGTAATAAGAGCCAGCTAGGGCAAAATTTGCGTCGTGTTCTAAGGCTGCATCGACGATAATGCGAATTGTTGGCGGTGTTTCATTAAAAAAGTCTCCTGAATCTTCAGAGTTGAACTTTTGGATGATAGAGCGATCGCCCGTAGGGCTGAGGTCAACCCATTCACAAGTTATACCTTCGGTTTTTAAACCAAACCTGGAGGTGGCGTAAAGTTTGGCCCCGGTTAACACTGCTCCTGTTAAGTCGGCTCCTATCCATTCCGCCTTAATTAATTTGGCCTGAGTTAAATCAGTATGTACTAAACTAGCATTTGTTAAATTGGCATTGCTTAAGTCTGCCCCAATTAAGCTAGCTCCACTTAACTTGGCATTGCTTAAATCTGCCCAACGAAGATTTGCGCCGCTTAAATCTGCCCAACGGAGATTTGCACCGCTTAAATCTGCGCCGCTGAGGTTAGCACGGCTGAGATTTGCTTGTCTAAGTTCTGCATCTCGCAAATTTGCACCACTGAGATCCGCACGACCCATATCTGTAGCGTTGAGATTCGCCGTCTCTAAGTTTGCTCCCGTTAGAGAACAGCCTCTTAAGGTTGCTTCACTCAAGTTGGCACGGCGTAGATTTGCTTGTCGGAGTGTGGCTTCTCGCAGATCAGCACTGGTGAGGTTGGCCTCGAATAAATCTGTGCGGCTGAGGTCTGCCCGAATTAACTCGGCGCGGATCAATGTAGCCTCCCTGAGTTGGGCGCGGCTGAGATCGGCTCTAATCAAATTAGCTACGTTAAGGCTGGAGTTGTTGAGGATGGCGCTAGTAAGATTCGCGCCACTGAGTCTGGCTACATTAAGTTTGGCATGGCTCAAATTAGCTTCACTGAGATTCGCACCACTGAGATTGACCACACTGAGATTAGCATGGCTGAGATTTACACCATTAAGTTTGACACCGCTCAAGTTAGCTTCACAGAGGTCAACACCAGTAAAGTCTAGAACTCCTGCCGCGTATTTTTCCAGCAATTCTTCTACAGTCATGAATGCTACCTCTGGGATGCCAACTTTGATAATAGGTAAAGTATGCAGAAAATATTTAAAAGAAGGACTATCAAAATTAAAAATGAAAATTGGTATTTTAGGACTTGGACTGATAGGTGGGTCTTTGGGATTTGATTTGCGATCGCAAGGACATCATGTCTTAGGAGTTAGCCGTCGTCAATCAACTTGTGAAAAAGCGATCGCTTTAGGTAGCGTTGATCGAGCATCAGTTGATATGAGCCTCTTGGCTACCGCAGAAGTTGTATTTATTTGTACACCTATAGGGCTTATTGTTCCCCAAGTTGAACAGTTGATTGAGCATTTGTCTCCCACTACGATAGTCACCGATGTTGGTTCGGTCAAAGCACCAATCGTTAAAGCCATATCCCCCCTTTGGGATCATTTTATCGGTGGTCACCCGATGGCGGGAACAGCAGATAGTGGAATAGAAGCCGCACAACGGCATTTATTTGTGAATCGGCCTTATGTACTGACACCAATACATACAACACCAAGGACGGCAATTTCGGTGGTTGAGGAAATTGTGCGATCGCTTGGGTCTAACATTTACCATTGTCAACCAGAGCAACATGACCGCGCTGTGAGTTGGATTTCTCATTTACCCGTGATGGTAAGTGCTTCATTAATAGCTGCTTGTCTGAGCGAAACTGACCCCGATGTTTTGCAATTAGCTCAAAACTTAGCTAGTTCAGGTTTCCGAGATACCAGCCGTGTAGGTGGCGGAAATCCAGAGTTAGGGGTGATGATGGCGCAATTTAATCGACAAGCATTGTTGGGGTCATTGCAACAATATCGCCACAACCTCGACGAATTGATTAATTTAATTGAGCAAGAAAATTGGCTGAAATTAGAAGAGAAGCTGCAATTAACTCAAAAAGCAAGACGAGAATTTGTTGAGTAATACAGCATTTTTCAGCTAAATGAAGTACACAGGTAGCGGGTAGGGGCACAACAATGTTGTGCCCTTATGATCGCGGTTGTTGGGATTGATGCAAGTATTGCAACTGCTCGTAATCTTTTGGTGTATCAATATCAATTGCGCCTAATGGAAAAGGAACGCAGAAGACTTCATTGAAATGTTGCTTAATCAAATGTTTTGCACCGACAGTCTCTTTTAAGGCTGCTAGTTCTGAGAAAAATTGATAGCTAAATAAAGCTGGTACGCCAAAAGTCTGTGCATATTGAGAAGCGATGATCGGTTTCCCTGTAGAGTGATATGCCGCAACTAGCTGATTAATAATTTCAGCAGAAATAAATGGCTGATCGCAAACAGTAATAACTGCTGCATCTATGCTTTCATAACAGTTTGATAATGATGAAATTCCGCAACGAATTGAAGAACTCATACCCAAATTCCATTGCAAGTTTTCAACCACCTGTACAGAAGGTAAGCTGACTTCAGAACGTATTTGTTCGGCATTTGCTCCTAAAACCACCACTACTGGTTTGCAAACTGAGGCTATTGCACTTTCAAGTGTATGGCGAAGTAAGCTACCTCCTTGATAAGGTAAAAGTTGCTTAGATGTACCCATGCGGGTTGATGCACCTGCTGCCAGAATAATGATGGCAACATTTGATTTAGTATTCTCTAATTTGGGATTTAAAAAGTTACAAATCAAGCTGGTTTCTGCTCTGCTCGGTTAGAACCTTCCACAAACTGTTTACCACAGTCTTTACAACGATAGCACTGCTTTCCTCTGCGATACCCATTTTTAGATAGCCGCTGTGATTGACAATATAGACATTTCATTACTTTCATTACATTGCCGAACAGATGATCTCCGACATACGGCTCTAAATATGACACAAGCAAGTCTTCAATTTGCTGCGTCAGTCGTTGCCGATGTTGTTGATCTCGGCTGCGAAGTGCCGATAATAATACAGCATTGCTGCTGTGAACACAAACTTCTGCAAGCAGGCTGCACTCTAGTTCACTCAATTTTGGGTTTCGCTGCTTCAAGATACTTGTCATAAAGTTAATCGCTTCAGTGGTCATGCTTTCATCAATCGATTGGAAAATCTGACGTGCGATAAAAAACTGCACAAATACCACCCGTGATACTGGCTGTTCAAATAGTTGCGAGACAGAAGTTACAAGAGCATGAATCATTTCACGCAGTGATAACTGGACAATTTCTGGTATATTCACCTGCGCCCACATACTTTTGACCCGCTCGACGTGGCGTAACTCCATCGCCTGAAAAATTGCGGCTTTATCAGGAAAAAACTGATATACAGAACCAATCGCCGTCCCTGCTTTTGCAGCAATCAGATGGGTGGTAGCAGCTTCATAGCCCACCTCATCAAACACTGCTGCTGCTGCATCCAAAATTTTTTCAACTCGTTGTTTTCCTCGCTGTTGTTTAGGTTGACGACGTAGATTTCTTGACGAATGTGAATATTCTGTCATATATTAAAAGGCGACGGATTTTTCACAATTTTATATCTAGCGGAGAACATCATGGAGTCTATGCTTCCTGGTGCGCCTTGGTTGTTGGCGCACAAATCGATGCTGGCAGTAAACCAACCTCGGAAAATTTCCTTGTATGGAACTGACTATGTAATGTGGAAAGATTCTACCGGAGCTATATATGCGCTTCCCAATGCTTGTCCACACATGGGAGCAATGTTGTCAGAAGGATGGTGCGAAGCACAAAGTGATGGCAGAAGTACTGTAGTTTGCCCGTTTCATGCTCTAGAGTTTGATGGTTCAGGCTGCACTGTTTTACCTGGAACTAACAAGAAAACATTGTCACAACTCAAACCCTTAGAGCTAATAATTAAAGGAGATTTTATTTGGTCTTATGGTGGATACGAGCCAAAAATACCTATCCCCACAATACTGAATGAGATTGCCGAAACATATTACTTTATTGGGCATACAGCAGATAGAAGTGTAGAGACGGACTTGCTAACCATGCTGCTGAATATGCACGACTACAATCATCAAAATGGTACTCACCGAGACTTGTTTCGCATTACAAATGTAGAATTTCACCAATTTATTGATCAGGGGCATCATTCTCATGCGTTTTATGATCTGCCTACAGCACCTTACACCTTAGGAGAAAAGCTGAAGAAACCCGATTTGCTTTTATTGCCCAACACCATTAAAGCGCACCTAGAAAATCACTTCCCAGCCTTGGTGATTTTTCATGGAGAAATGCCATTAGGTAAAGCCGCGCAGTGCCATATATTTGTCCCAGAAACTTCTAATCGGACACGGACTTATATTTTGTTATTTGGTCAAGCCAAGCATCCTATATTTAAGATATTTGGCAGTACATATCTCAAGTTTGGTGAGGTTATAGTGAATCAAGATGCAGATATTTTAGGAAAAATTTATCCGAATACGTCTCAGAAAATTAAACTTAACAATGAGGTAGGTATGGATTGGGTGCGACGTAATTTTGAGAATTTCCCCAACATTGTAGAACCTAATCTTTCAAAGTAAACAGTGAGGGTTAAAACCTGTAGCAAAACTTTCGTTCAATAATGAAAAATATCTAGGAGTCTTTATATTTTTATATTCCTTTTTATTTGCCACCCAACTCAGAAAGAACCTATTCCCAACATTTCGATAGGGTGCGGATTCTGCCTCTGGGGTTGCACCTGTGTGGACACTATGGCATAACGTCGTCGAGTTTGAGTTGTAAGTCGGGGAATATAAAAGAAGAAATGGCATATCCTAAGCGATATTGTTGCTGTTGATATACACCATTAATGAGTTGGCAGATTGTAAAGGTAGGTTGTTTAGGATTACCGATGAATTGTAACCCGCCTAAACTGCAAAAATCTACAATCCAATATTCTGGTATTTGTAGGAAAGCATATTCTTCTACTTTTCTAGCATAATCGTCTTGCCAATTCTTACTAACAACTTCGGCAACGAGCTTAATTGTATTGCCATTACAGATAATCGGTCTTTTTTGCCAAAGCGCTTCGTTGTTAAGTTTTGCTTTATCTAGAACAATTACATCTGGACGTAGCACTGTTGCTTCAGCGTTAGGTGGCTTAATTAAACAAGTTTTTGGAACCAGCAAGTTAAGATTAGAACGAAGAATTTCAGCATAAATTCTACCAGCAATATTTCCTGAAACTTCTTCATGAGGGCCTGTCGCTTCCATATCACGTAGTTCTCCGTCAATGAGTTCGTAACGGGGGTTATCCCCGTATTCGGCTAAAAACTGCTCGAAAGTGAAGAGTTGGGGTGGAGTGTAGGTCATAGTTTATGTTTCGGGTGGAGATGGTTTTATATTAACGAAGTCATATTTTCAACTCCTCTAATTGCTCAATTTTGGTGGTCTTGACTTCATTTCTGTGGTGAATTGGGTCTGTGCGGTCTTTCAAAAAACCAGCACAACGGTTTGTTAGTACGGCTTGAATTTCAGCAATAATAGATAAGGCGATCGCTTCTGGTGTATCAGCCCCAATATCAATACCAATGGGGCCATGCAACCTTTGTAGCTGTTCTGATGTGTAATTAATTTCTTCTGCACGTAAATCTTGAAGTAATTTTTCAGTGCGATGCTTCGGCCCCAAAAAACCTAAGTAACGTGCAGGAGATGGCAATAATATTTTTAGGATTTCTAAATCGTCGAGGTAATTATGAGTCATCACTACAGCTATAGTGCGTTCATCTACACTTATTTGTTTGTGTAAAATATCTCTGCGGCTAAGAATTACCTCATCAGCCATTGCAAAACGCTCTTTGGTTGCTTCACTTGCTCGACAATCAACAATAGTGACGTGCCAACCCAAGTTTTTAGCAAACTGAGCTACTGGTACAGCGTCATGACCTGCACCAAAAATTATCAGTTGTATAGGTGGTTGAATTAGTTCGATTAAGACATCAACACTACCTGATAAAAGTTGGTATTTGTTAACACTTAAACGTTGATTTTGCAGAGCGACTTGAGCATCTTTAATCAGGGCAGCAGTTAATGCAGGTTCTGCGATATTACTGGTAACATTACTGTCTGTATTAAGTAACAAGCGTTCCCCAACCTTGACGTTAGCTATACCCTCCACAGCAAAAACAGTGGCAATAATACCAGGTTGCTGATTGCAAAAACATTGATTAATCACAGCCAAGGGGTTAAGTGGATCATTAGTATCTAAACGTTCAATCAGGACTTGCACTACTCCGTTACAGCCCAGCCCAAACCCCCAAACAATATCTTCATCGGCTGTAGTGTCGTAGGTGACAACTATTGGTTGTCCATCTAGCATTGAGCAGCGAGTATGCTCAAATACATCATTTTCCAAGCAACCACCACTAATCATTCCTAACATATGGCCTGCTTGTGTCATCAACATTCGGGCCCCAGGTCGCCGATAGGTAGAGCCTTTAACATTAACAATAGTGGCAAGAAATGCAGGTTCAGCATTGTGCTGACATTCTTTAAATGCTTTCAAAATAGCATTTAGCTCATTCATATTGTTATGTGTGCTGACAGTAGTAGCTTAAATTTACTAGATTAGACTCAAAGTCCAATAGTGCTAACTAAAATGTAACCCTTAAATACTAAAGGGTTGGAAGAATAGTGAGTTAAAAATTTTGAGGCTGTCTCTCTTACATTATTATAAATACTTTTGCATCTACACTAGGTTATAGAATTATTAGATATTAAGTATGATGTTTTGTATTGATTTAATTTATACTTTAGATAGATGTATAAGTGCAGCTGTTAAAGGTCGTTCTAAGTTTTAACGAGAAATCAAAAATTGCAGCAATTTATGGGGAAGAGTAAACCCCTAAATCATCACATCCTTACACCCTGCCTCAACAAAAAGTATTTCTGCATAAGTCTTGGGTGGGTAAGCATAAACTTCTATCATGCCTAATAAGTCAAGGAATTATAACATTTAAGTTATTACACTTATTGAGTTAGTATTCTATAACCTCAGCATTTAAAGATTTTATGACATCAACTTGAAGTTTAAACAAAACAGAGTATAAAGGTTTTGTGCCAGCACGTATACTGCAATGTTTAAAGTTTATACAATTTTAGTAAAGAAAATTGACTAAGCAAATCTTAATATCTAATACAAAAATGAGCTAAATGTATAAAAATGCTGAATATTTTTATACATTGTATAAAATAATTAATTTGTCATAAATTAATTAAGTATATTCCCTATCACATTTTCTTCAAATTTATTTAACAATCATTGCAGTCACAGAGATTTTGACTAGATACAAAGTAATTTAAAACACCACAAAAAGTAGAGGTAGGGCAATTTATAGACTCTATATATAGTAAGTCGGAGGGGTAAAGCTCCGGCTTAGTTCAGTGTGGTGACAGTCAAGTTTGTCTAAAAATTAGTCTTTCTATCAGGTGTAGTCATGAATAATATTCTGCGTGAGCATCGCGTGCTAGTAACCGGAGCATCTGGTTTTATGGGTTCGTGGTTGGCTAAGTATCTGCTAGACCAAGGAGCAACGGTAACAACAATACTGGCAGACTGGAACCCAAACAGTTATTTTATGCGTAGTGGGATATTTCAACGTGTTCAAAATGTGATCGGCTCAATAGAGGATTACAATTTGCTGGAAAAGCTGATTGGCGATCGCGGTATTGATACAGTATTTCACCTAGCGGCGGTATCAGTTGAAGGCCTAGCATTTGAAAAGCCCCGATTAGCATTTGAAATTAACATTCGCGGCACATATAACGTTTTAGAAGCCTGTCGTGTACATTCTGATGTAGTCAAACGGATAGTTGTAGCGTCCAGTGACAAAGCCTATGGTGATAGCCCTGTTTTACCTTATACAGAAGACCTCCCTACAGTGGGTAAAAATCCTTACGATGCTTCTAAAAGCTGCGCTGATATGATTGCTCGTACTTATTCTCACAGCTATGGATTACCAGTAGCAGTAGGTAGGTTTGGCAATATTTACGGCGGTGGGGACTTGAACTTGAATCGATTAATACCAAATACCATTCGTCGCTTGCTAAAAAATGAACCACCTATTGTTCGTGTCCCTACTCAAGGAAGTTTTATGCGGGACTTTCTATATGTAAAAGACGCTGTAAATTCCTATGTAGCAATGTTTAAAGGTCTGGAGAATCCAGATGTGCATGGAGAGGCGTTTAACTTTGCAATGGGCGGTAGTTGGACAGTGCTGGAGATAGTACAGAAGATTCAGCGCATTATGAATCGTGAGGATATAGAGCCGATGCTTGTACCTCAAACTCATGGAGAAATCTGGCATCAGCACGTCTCAACACAGAAAGCACAAAAAGTTCTTGGTTGGACTCCCTATTATTCTTTTGATGAAGGACTCAGAGAAACTGTTGAGTGGTATGTGGAGTTTTTATGCGGTTCAGTTCTTGCCAATGGTCGAACTCCATTAGTAGCGGGTGTCTAGTTTCTTGGCTATCTGCTAGTCCTACTTGGCTCAAGTCTTTTGAAATTTCATGCTGAAATGCCTCAACCATGATTTAATCGCAAATTTCATTAGCGGAATGCAGACATCTACAAAATCAATAACTGGTAAAAATTCGGCGATTTCTCCAGATTACAGGGATAACTTAAGATTTCAATCAAGCTTGGATTGATGAGAATTGCTATCTACATCAAATACTAACTCTAAGGTTTGTAACTTATGTTACTAAACAATCAACAAACAAATGTGTCTCTACCGACTTGTGATGATCGATTGCTTTGGGATACATGGATGTCCATGTTCCATTTTCCTACGCTAACTGTTGCAGATGAGGTAGGGCTGTTTCCTCTTTTAGATAAATTTCCAGCGACGGCTGCTGAAGTAGCCCAAAGCCTTTCTTTAAGCCACCGTTCTACTGAAGCGCTATTGGGAGTAATGACATCACTCGGTTATCTAGTTCAGCAAAGTGGGAAGTTTCATATCACCGAGGTGTCTCGAAATTTTCTCCTTCCTAACAGTCCTTACTACTGGGGCGGAATATTGCATTTAATGCGAAGTACTCCACTATCCCACTCATCACTACTAGAGGCATTGCAAACAGATAAGTCTACTATCTATGATGACCAAGATATTTGGGAAACTCATGAGCTAGAACCGGAACAAGCCAAAGCCTTTACTCGGCATATGCACAGTCAAACTGTCTCTCCTGCCGCAGGTGCTGCAATTAGGGGTGACTTTACAGATGTCAAACGTCTTCTTGATGTGGGTGGTGGTTCTGGTGCTTTTTCTTTTGCATTAGCTCGACGCTATCCTGAAATTTGTTGCACAATTTTAGAACTGCCAGTGGTGTGTAAGATAGCAGAAGAATATATTGCTTCTGCTGGACTGCAAGAACAAATAGATACCAAAGCAGCAGATTTCTTTAAAGATCCTTTTCCTGAAGGTTACGATGCAATTGTCTTCGGTAATATCTTTCATGATTGGGGAAGAGAAAAATGTCTTCTTTTAGCGCGTCGTAGCTTTGAAGCTTTGCCAAAAGGAGGTCGTATTTATCTTCACGAAATCTTACTATCTGATACCAAAGATAATCCTTTGGTGGCAACTTCATTTTCAATGTGCATGGTTTGGGTTACTGAAGGTAAGCAATTTACAGCAGGCGAACTTCATCAGCTTCTTACAGAATGCGGATTTGCAGATATATTAATAACTCCAACCTACGGTTATTATTCTCTAATTAGTGGTACAAAGCCATGATTATTTAACAGCAACAAACTGTTGAATTTATCTAATTCACATCTTGCACGAGTTGCTCTATTGCTATTTTTGTAGGGTGGGCAGTGCCCACCCTACGGATATCAGTTAAAGAATTTAGACAGCTTGCTTGGTCTGTTAAAAAGCTTAATTGTTCGGGCATCTTATAATCAAGCGATCACCTCAAATAACGACTTCTATTTAGAACTGTATCGCTCCTTAAGCTTACAAAAGTGAGAGAAATAAAATGGTTCAACAAATTGATAAACCTATCTTTAGTACTATTGACAATCCACAAACAAACGGTAGGCAAGTTTGGGATGTCATCATAGGTTTACACGCTTATCCAACCCTTCTAGTAGCTCATGAACTAAAATTGTTTCCGCTGTTAGCTGAAGCCCCCCGTACTCTTCAGGATATTTGTCAAAGCCTTAACCTTGCAAACCGTTCGGCTAGCGCGGTTGTTTCTATATGCACTTCTTTAGGCTTGGTTGAATTTAAAGATAACTATTATACCCTCACCACTGTAGCTCGTGAGTACTTGCTGGAAACTAGCCCAACTTCTTTTTGTGGTTATTTCGATTTAATGATTGCCAATTCTGCTTCCTACTCTTATGAAGCAATTAAAAAAGCGGTTTTGACCGATGCAACGCAGATTTACAATGGCGAGGATGTCTTTGAAGTTCACGAACAAAAAGATGAAATGGCACGGAAATTTACACGAGCAATGCACTCTGCTAGCATTTCTGCTGCTCTAGCGTGGCCAGAAACAATTAACCTTTCTAGCTATAAACAAATGCTAGATGTTGCTGGTGGTTCTGGCGCTCATTGCATTGGTGCAACCTTAAAGTGCCCGAGTTTACAAGCTACCATTTTTGACTTAGCACCTGTATGCGAAGTAGCACAAGAGTTTATTCATCAACATGGGTTACAAAATCGCATCAGCACCCATGTTGGCAATATGTGGCAAGACAATTTTCCTTCAGCTGATTTACATTTTTATTCCCTGATTTACCATGATTGGACACCAGAGCAATGCTTCTTACTGACAAAAAAAAGCTTTGACAGTTTAGAGCCTGGTGGACGCTTGATTATTCATGAATGGCTGTTTAATGACGAGCGAACCGAACCGCTTTCAACAGCAGCATATAACCTAATCATGCTCCTTTGGTGTGCTGGAGGACAGCAATATTCTGGGTTAGAACTGTCTACTATGCTGGCAGAGGTTGGTTTTGTTGATATTGAAGTTAAATCAACTTTTGGTTATTGGAGTATTGTTACTGGCCAAAAGCCGAAATAAATTTTTGGGTTTTTAGGCTCGCTTCTGGGGTAGTTTTCTTTGAAAGCGCCAGCCACCTTCCCTGCTTTCTCTGAAAGCAGGGAACGAAGCATTATTACAACAACTTTTCGGGTGTAATCGGTAAATCACGGATGCGCTTACCTGTGGCATGGTAAACTGCGTTGGCGATCGCAGCTGAAACACCTGTGATGCCAATCTCACCTACACCCCTTGCACCTGCTGGGTTAAAGTTCAGATCAGGTTCGCCAACGAAAGCTACCTGAATGCGAGGAATGTCTGCGTGGGCTGGGAAGTGATAGGTAGCAAGGTCATAAACTACGGGATAGCCAATATTTGGATCAAGGTGGCACTCTTCCATGAGAGCTTGCCCAATACCCATGATCACACCGCCACGTACTTGGCTAGCTGCTGTTTTAGAATTGATGACTCGTCCGATATCCATTACCGATACCCAGCGCGTCACTCGCAAGCGTCCGATTTCTTCATCAATGCTGACTTCGCAAAAATGTGCGCCCCAAGATTGGAATGCCCATTTCTTCGCCTCAGCACCGGGAGCGGAGGATGCTGTAGCCTCAAAAGCTGCTCTTTTGGATTGACGCAAACTTGCAAAAGCTTCCTGTGCAGTCTTAGCGTTAGCAGTTTTGAGGACTTCTTTACAAGCTGACATCACCGCAGGTACAAGGCTTGCTGTCATTTGAGAACCACCCGCCAAGCCGCCATCCGGTAGCAAAGAGTCGCCTATTTCCACCCGTACTTGCTCTACAGGTAGTCCTAATATCTCTGCTGCTGTGGCCGCAACAACTGTATATGAGCCAGTACCCATATCATTGGCAGCTGTGAGGACATGGGCACTACCGTCTGGTAAAAGCCGCACCTTGGCTGATGCTGAACTCCTCATACCAGGGAAAGTTGCTGCTGCCATTCCCCAACCGATCAGTTTACCGTCACGGGTGAGCGATCGCGGTTGTTTTGGTCTATCTTTCCAACCAAATTGCTCTGCACCAACTTGCAAACAATCAGCAAAATGCTTGGCTGAGAATGGCTGACCTTTGCGTTGATGCTCTTTGGTTTCGTTTTTTAAGCGCAGTGCTACTGGATCAATCTTGAGCGCCCAAGCGAGTTCGTCCATCGCCGACTCCATTGCCCACATACCCGGATTCTCTCCTGGTGCGCGCATGAATGTTGGTGTGCCGACGTTCATCACTGCCAATTCCTGCTTTAGCCGTATATTCGGCGCGCTGTACATAACTGGTGTGATACCTGTACAAGGTTCTGGAAAAACTTCTACAGGCGAGGTACAGGATTTCGCCTCGTGGTCAATCATAATCAGACCGCCATCAGCATTTGCTCCCAAACGAATCGTCTGCTCAGTTTCGGAACGGTGTCCGGCATTCATCGTCATTTGCCGCCGACTGAGAACAACTCTCAGAGGACGCTGGAGTTTCCGCGCCGCCGCCGCACAAAGAACACCGTGGGGCCAGGGGAAGGCTTTGGAACCGAAAGCTCCGCCAAGAAAGGGTGTAACAATACGAACTCGCTCAGTTGGCAATCCAAAGAGTTCTGCATAAGTGCGCTGAGTTGCCAATATCCACTGAGATGGCTCGTAGACAGTGAGCGAGTCTGGCCCTTGCCAGTGGGCAATGATGGCGTGGGGTTCCATCGGTGCGTGTAGTTCGGTGGCAGTCTTATAGGTGGCTTCAATCTTTGCTATGGCGGAGTTAGCAGCCGTCACATTCCCCTTCTCGAACTTCAGTTCTTCTCCAAATAAAGGAGGAGCTTCCTTGAAGTTGGCTTTTTTGGCGTCTACAACTGGCTGTTGGCTAGCGTATTCGACCTTTACCAAATGCGCCGCATCACGTGCCCGCTCGAAGGTGTCTGCTACTACTAAGCCGATAATTTGCCCGGCGTAGTAAATTTTGTCATCCGACAACGGCAAACGAGACTCGTAGATTTTCGAGGTCATAAAGTTGTTGGTTGGCATAAACACCTTGGGCGCGTTTTTATGCGTAAAAACCGCAACTACGCCTACTGCCTTTTCTGCTGCGCCGGTGTCAATGCTTTTGATTTGCCCATTGGCAATGCTGGCGGTGACGAGATAACCATGAATTAAATTTGGAATTTGATGTTCGGCTGCATAGGTTGCTGTACCCGTGACCTTTGCTCGTCCATCCTTACGGCTGACGTCAGTTCCAATTATTTTGTTCATGCTACGCCTCCTCCTTTAGCTGAAACCGTAAGCGCACGACGAATTGCCCGCTTTGCCAAGTCAACTTTGTAACCGTTTTGAGTTAAGGGTTTGGCTCCCTGAAGTGCAATTTCTGCCGCTTGTTGAAATGTTTGCGCGTTGGCAGGCTTGCCAATCAAAAACTTCTCAGCTTCCTTTGGTCGCCAAGGTTTATGAGCTACACCGCCCATTGCTAAACGTACATCTTTGATGCTGTCGCCTGTCAAATCAACCGCCGCCGCTATCGAAATTAAAGCAAAAGCATAAGAAGCGCGATCGCGTAATTTCAAGTAAACTCCTGACTTAGCAAACGATACTGGTGGCAAGATAATAGCGGTAATCAATTCACCCGGCTCTAAATTCGTGTCTCGTTGGGGTGTATTTCCTGGTAAGCGATGAAAATCTATAAAAGGTATCTGCCGCTTGCCTTTAGGACTTTCTACCTCAACCACAGCATCTAACGCCGCCAGAGGTACGCACATATCCGATGGGTGAACTGCGATACACTGGTCGCTAGCACCCAGGATGGCGTGTATACGGTTGATGCCCGTTGCTGCTGGGCAACCAGTTCCAGGCTGCCGTTTATTGCAGGGGAAGGCTGTATCGTAGTAGTAGGGGCAACGGGTACGTTGCAGTAAGTTACCGCCGACAGTCGCCATGTTGCGAATTTGCTGAGACGCACCAGAGAGAATCGCACGGGCTAGCATGGGATAGTCGCGGCGGACATCGGGATGGTCTGCCATTGCCGTATTTGATACCAGCGCGCCAATCCGCAAACCGCCGCCATTGATTTTCTCAATGCGCTGCATTTGCAACCTGGAGATGTCAATCAGTTGCGATGGCTCATCCAGGAAGACTTTGAGACGGTCAACCAAGTTTGTACCACCTGCAATGAACATGGCCTTTTGGTCGGTAGTTGCCCGTTTAGTCGCATCGTTCACCGAAGTAGCGCGAATGTAGGTGAAGTTGTTCATACAGGTGTCTCCTTAGGTTCACTGACCATCACATTTGCCGCCGGAGAGGGCGGTTTTTGTCCTGCTGCTTGCTGTACTGCTGCCACAATGCCGTTATAAGCACTACATCGGCAGAGGTTACCACTCAAACGCTCCTTAATTTCAGCTTCAGAAAGGTCAGCTAGTTGGGGAGGAGTTGTTAAATCTGGTGTAATAGAACTGGCGCAACCTCTTTTAACTTCATCAAGTAGAGCAACAGAGGCGCAAATCTGCCCTGGTGTGCAATAGCCGCACTGAAAGCCATCGTTGTCGATAAACGCCGCTTGCACTGGATGGAGAGTATCGCCCTTTGCCAGCCCTTCAATGGTGACAATTTCTCTACCTTCTTGCATTACTGCCAAAGTCAGGCAAGAATAAACTCGCTGTCCATCGATTAGAACAGTACAAGCTCCACATTGACCATGATCGCACCCTTTTTTGCTGCCTTCCAATCCCAGGCGATCGCGCAGAGTATCCAGAAGTGTCACGCGCGGCTCAATGTTTAAGGTTTTCTGCTCACCATTAATCTTAAGTGTTACGTTCATTTCCCCTTCCGAACCTTGAACAGTATCTTTTGCTGCGGTTGCTTGATTAACTAATGAAGGAGCAGCTATAGCGGTTCCAGCTACAGTCAGTGCTTGTCCCAAAAAACTGCGCCGGGACGTTTTCCCCGCCTTCTTTTTATTTTGCATGATTTGTACCTTTAAATTGTCAAATGCGACCTTCTGAAAATATCAGGGCATAAATCTTTCAAACATGGTTTTAATCCTTATCTAAGAAAGAATTTTGCAGAAAAATGTATCCTCATTCGATTTATCTACGCTTTCTTTAATGATTCTTTTCGTGAATGAAGCGTGATACATCCCCTAAAAAAAATTGCAATCTATCTATGGTCTTATATTCTAAAAGTTTATGACACAGTAAGCTTTTCAAAGGTTTTGGTTAAATGATGATTTTTCAATTAGATGACACAAACTGTAAGAAACTTAATATATTTACCAAGTTATTAATTACAAAATAGCTTTAGATAGAATAACTCTATATTCTTAAGTAAAGATTAAGAAAATTTATTTTATCGCCTCACAGTGCAATAGGATAAACAGCGATCGCTACATACTTCTTTTTTGCTTTAATGACTAAATTGCTTTTGTCTTGTAGAGCGATCGCCTCATCAAATTTTAGACCTTGCTGCTTGGCTACCTTACAAGCTGCGCTCATTGCGTTTTGTAGACGAGACTTGTCAGGTTTACTAGTCATGTTTCAAGAGGGAAGGAAGTTTCAGCGAGCTTGACGCTATTTCAGTATTTCGTCTAGCAAGTTTCTTGCAGGTTGTGCTTTAGCCAGTGCTGCTTGGTGGTCATTGTAAGCACGAACCAAGCGCAAAAGACCGCTTACACCTGACTTGAGTTGTTCAAGCTCTTCACCAGCAACTAATTCTCCATCAAGCATCCGTCCGATTAAAGGTTTGATGTCGCCCACTTCCTGGCGAACTTTTTGGAGCTTCTCCACGCTACTAAGTAAACTTTTTAGAGAGTTCAAGATGTCGTCAATATCTTGGGTATCTTCTACTGATTCAGGTGAATCTTGAATTGTTACCGTATCTTCAGTATCTGAAACCACAGGTGATTCCTGTGCCGATGTTTCACTTTTAGCTCCGTTTGACCGTGCCATTAACCCTTCCTCAAAGAAATTTTTTCCAGTGTACCGTTTATCTCAACTTAGCTTCATTTTTTTTCATCAAACTCATCATTTCTATTCCTCTTTTTGGGATCACGCAGAGGCGCAAAGTCACAGAGTCGCACAGAAGAACGCAAGAGTGTGGTCGAAATAACTGAAAACTGCGTAATGTGGCCGTTCCGGTTGTCAGGTGCGTTAAAGCACAGCGCAACGCATTATTCATCTAAAGTGCATTACGGCAAAAATATTTGTTGGGACTATATTTATCACCTTGCGCCATAACATAACAGTAATAAAGCGAGAATTTCTCAAATTTTTAAAATTTTTCAATAATCGGACAAATTGCTTGTTCAACATTTTCAGGAGTTGTTTCCCAATCAACAAGCAAATCTTCTAAATCTCGTCTTAGCATCAGTAATTGCTGAATCTGTTCATCAATAGCTGTTAGCTTATCTTGCAGCTTAATTTTGATATGGTCACAAGGTAATTCACCGCCATCATGAACATTCAAAAATTCTTTAATTTCTGATAATGTCAAACCTAAACTTTGAGCGCGTTTGATAAAGTTTAGACGTGCGAAAACATCAGCATGAAATATTCTAAATCCACCTTCGGTTCTACCTGATGCTTTGAGTAGACCAAGCTCTTCATAGTAGCGAATAGTTTTAATTGGGACACCGCTTTCTTTGGCAACTGAACCAATGAGTTTTGGAGCTTCTTGGGTTAACATACTTACTTGCCCCTCTGCTAAATATCAATGTCTACTCAATTTTAAACTCTCCAGCCCACTGGAGAGTCAAGAATAAACAAAGCATCTGGCTAACTATTTACTAGTTAATGGCATAACAGGTTTCACTTCTACAACACCACGGTACATATTCATCCCACAGGTGAAAGTATAAGTACCTGGTTGAGCGGGTGTCAAAGTAATGGCTGTAACTTTGTTTAGCGGTAAGTCTTGGGCGATACGGAAATCAGGTAGCCGTATTTCTTCAAGACAACTACTAGGATCGCGCCGCAGAAAGTTAAGGCGAACAGGTTGACCAGCATTGACTACAACTCGGCTAGGTTCGTACCCGCCATCTACAGTAATGTTTACTTCTTGAATACCGTTATGGGCTTCGGCTTTTTGGGATTTGGGTTTACTCAGAAGAAACCACCATAACTCTAATCCAATTAACGCCAAGCCTCCAATTGTGACTGCACCTTTAATTAATAGCGGTTGTTGAATGGGTTTAAAAGCTGTCGTTTGTAAGTTCTCAGAAACTGGCATTTCGTGGTTGCTGTTTGCGAATGCTGTACTTGAGGTTACACCAAACAGAAATCCCAAGCTAGCTATACTGCCGATAATTGCCTTTTTACTCAACATTTTTGTCTCCTAATTTATACAATTGCTTTAGCTTGGAATTTACGCAGACGTAGAGCGTTTGTGACAACCGAAACAGAGCTAAATGCCATTGCTGCACCTGCGATCATTGGATTAAGCAACCAACCAAAGAAGGGGAAGAGAACACCAGCAGCTATGGGAATTCCAACAACGTTGTAAATGAAGGCGAAGAATAGATTTTGCCGAATGTTGCGAATCGTGGCGCGACTGAGTTGAATGGCAGTGACAATACCTTGCAAATCACCAGATATGAGTGTAATGTCACTAGCTGCGATCGCCACATCTGTTCCAGTACCAATTGCTATGCCAACATCGGCTTGAGCCAAGGCTGGTGCATCATTGATACCATCACCAACCATTGCAACAATCGAGTGCTGAGTGCCCAGTTGTGAGTGCTGAGTGCTGAGTTCTGAGTCAGAAAGTCTCTTTCTACCTCCCCTGCTCCCCTGCTCCCCTGCTCCCTGCCCCCTTCTCCTCTGCCCCTCTGCTTGCAAAGACTTAATCACCGCCGCTTTTTGGTCGGGGCGTACTTCTGCTAAGACGCGTTCTATACCAACTTCACGGGCGATGGATTCTGCGGTGCGGCGATTATCTCCTGTGAGCATCACTACTTCTAAACCGAGTTTTTGCAATGCTTTTATTGCTTGAGTGGAGGTGGGTTTAATAGCATCAGAAATCCCCATCAATCCCTTGATTTCTCCGTCAACTGCAATCCAAATTGCAGTTTTACCTAAGTATTCTAAGCGCTCTTTGTCGTTTTGCAAGCTTTGGGTGTCAATTCCTAATTCTGTCATCCAACGTTGTGTACCAATTTGTACAAGACGGTGAGAAACAAAGCCTTGTACACCACTACCTGCAATTGCCTCAAAGTCTTTAACATCAGCTAGTCCTACTTCTTGGGATTGGGCGTATCTGACAACCGCTTCTGCAAGTGGATGTTCGGAATTGCGTTCTACTGATGCTGCAAGTTGTAGCAGCTTGATTTCATTGCCATTATAAGTGCCGTTTACTGCCACAAAATCTGTAACTGTTGGTTTACCTTGCGTAATTGTTCCTGTTTTGTCCAATACTATTGTTTGAATCTTGTGTGCCAATTCTAGGCTTTCGGCTCCCTTAATTAAAATACCGTTTTCGGCTCCTTTACCTGTTCCTACCATGACAGAAGTTGGTGTGGCTAAACCCAAAGCACAAGGACAGGCGATAATCAGTACCCCAACTGTTGCGATTAAAGCTAAAGTGAGGTTGCCCATGAAGTTGAACCATAAGATAAAAGTAAGGATAGCGATCGCAATTACCACAGGCACAAACCATCCGGTAACTTGGTCTGCTAAACGTTGAATTGGGGCTTTACTTCCTTGAGCCTGCTGCACTAATTGCACAATCTGCGCTAACACCGTATCCTTGCCAACTCGTGTTGTGCGGAACTTAAAACTCCCAGTTTTGTTAATCGTGGCTCCAATAACTTCATTTCCTGGTTGCTTTTTCACAGGTAGACTTTCCCCAGTTACCATCGCTTCATCAACTGTGGATGCTCCTTCAATTACTTCCCCATCTACGGGAATCTTCTCACCAGGACGAACAAGCACTACATCACCAATTTGTACTTCTGCAATGGGAACATCTACTTCACGTCCGTTGCGAATCAGACGTGCAGTCTTGGCTTGTAAGCCAATGAGTTGCCGAATTGCTTCCGAAGTTTGTCCTTTAGCGCGATTTTCTAACCACCGTCCCAAAAGAAGTAAAGCAATAATTACAACTGCTGCCTCATAATAAACATCCGGCGTTAATCCTTGAGCTACAAACAAACCAGGAAAAACTGTGACAAAAATCGAATAGATATATGCTGCCCCTGTACCAAGAGCAACTAAAGTATCCATAGTTGCAGTGTGTCGTTTCAAAGCTTTCCAGGCATTTTTAAAGAAATCAGCACCGCACCAGAACAGCACCGGGGTTGTCAGTACGAACTGTACCCAAGGATTATGCAACCATGCTGGAATTAAGGGTAAATGCAACCCAATCATCATCGGTAACGAACCAACTACTAACAGAACCCCAATCACCCCACCCACAACAACTTTCCGCAGTAGGTAGCGCGACTCTCGCAAACGAGCCGTTTTCTCGGCGTCATCTTCTCCCGCCATCAAGTTTTCTTGGAGTGGATGAGCAGAATAACCAGCTGCATCTACTGCATCTTGAATAGCTTGTAAATCAGTTTTTTTGGGATCATAGTTTACTGTTGCCTGCTCTGCCCCAAAATTCACGCTACATTCATTAACGCCAGAAACCGAAAGAATTGCATCTTCAACACTTCTGGCGCAGGAGGCACAACTCATCCCGCGCAGTTTCAGTGTGGCATTCTCCATTTCATTACTCCATTTACCAAGCGGTGCTAACAACTGATTTCATTTTGAATGCTCCAGTTTACTGGAGAGTCAAGGGGTCTTGATGAATAAGGCAGAGGAGAAGAGGGCAGAGAGCAGGGGAGCAGGGGAGGTAGAAAGAAACTTTCTAACTCAGGACTTAGCATTCAGCACTTTCAAGACAGAATGATTGTGGCGATTAGGTTCTTTTGTACTTAAATGTTAAAAGAGCAAATTATAAATTGCTGATATGCCCCAAAGGTGGCTTTTTGTAGAGTATTTTGAATTTTGAATTTCGCGCAACTGTACTAGGCTGTTCTAGAAATCTCCAACGGTGGCTCAAGACTTCTCGTTTATTACCTTAAGTTAACTTCAAATTGAATTAGGCTATCTCTAATACTGATTCCTAAAATCTCACTGCACATCAATCTCCGTGTCTTTCGTCTTTGAGCTTCACTCCTTTGGGGGTGAAATTTTTTTATTGGGCAAGCCACAGACGGCGTTATAGATTAATTAATGTATCTGCAATACCGGACTTGTACTAGCTCGGTCTCAAAAGCGAAGGTTTGGAGATGTTTACTTTATCAGAAACTTCTATCGTTGCAACAATTGTGCTGGTAGCTTTCGGCATTTTGGGTTGGGGCTTTTATCGCGCCAGACCTTTTGGGAAACTGGGAATTTTAGCCTGGTTACAGTCGGTGGTGCTGATGACTCCTTGGCTGTTGTTCTTTGGTTTGTTTGCAGCAGGGATTTACATCAATATAGTAGGTATATTGTTCTTGGTGGTAGCTTCCGCTGGACTTTATATCTTTTTGGGAAAGCAGTTACGTTCAGCTGGACAAGATGAGTTACTCAAACAAAGGGCAACAGAAAGGCTGGCTAATAATTCTTCACCTGAACTGAATTCTACACAAAGCTCCAACGCCCCCACAGAAGGTGCAGAGCTAAAACTTGAGTTAATGCCTATTCCAGAAGATGACTTGAATGCAATTAAAGGCATTTTCGGAATTGATACATTTTTTGCCACAGAAACAATCCCTTACCAGGAAGGAGCGATTTTCAAAGGTAATCTGCGGGGAGAACCACAGGAGATTCACAACCGTTTGAGCAGGAGTTTGCAGGAACGTCTGGGCGATCGCTATCGCCTGTTTTTGGTAGAGAATACAGACGGAAAACCTGTGGTGATTGTTCTACCCAGCCGCAATGACCCGCGCCGGATGTCGTTAGCCCAAAAAGCGTTTGCGGGCATCTTATTCCTGGCAGCTCTTGCTACTAGTTTGGAAGCTGCGGGAATACTGCTGAATTTTGATTTATTTGACCACCTAGAACGGTTGTCAGAAACTTTACCCATAGCCATTGGGTTATGGTCAATTTTGATAGCGCACGAAATCGGTCATTGGTTACTTGCCCGACGCCACCAAGTCCGTCTGAGTTTACCTTTCTTTCTACCTGCTATACAAATTGGCTCTTTCGGTGCCATTACCCGCTTTGAATCTTTACTACCTAACCGTAAGGTATTATTTGATATCGCTCTGGCAGGGCCAGCCGCTGGCGGTATCGTTTCTTTGTTAATGCTGATAATTGGGTTGTTGCTTTCCCATCCAGGCAGTTTATTTCAACTGCCAAATCAGTTTTTCCAAGGTTCTATTTTGGTGGGTAGCTTGGCACGGGTTGTCCTGGGTTCCGCTTTACAGTCACCCCTGGTGAGTGTTCATCCCCTAGTAGTGATTGGTTGGCTAGGGTTAGTCATCACTGCCTTAAACTTGATGCCAGCCGGACAATTAGATGGTGGCCGCATTGTCCAAGCGATTTATGGACGCAAAACCGCAGGAAGGACGACCTTGGCAACTTTAATTGTCCTGGGGCTAGTGTCACTTTTTAATCCTTTGGCTATGTACTGGGCAATTTTGATTCTGTTCTTACAACGAGATTTAGAACGTCCCAGCTTGAATGAAATTAGCGAACCTGATGATGCTAGAGCCGCTTTAGGTCTTTTAGCTTTGTTCTTAATGATTGCTACGCTCCTGCCCTTGACTCCAGCCTTGGCTGGACGTTTGGGAATCGGGGGTTAATACCGTTTCATATCGTGTCCGGTTAAAGACTTATCATTAAGAACGCAGGGGGCAGGGGGCAGGGAGCAGGGAGCAGGGAACAGGTTTGAAAGTCGCTTATTGTCCATGTTTGATGATTAATCCTTGTCCTAATCTATCCGGCAACTGCTATAAATCGTTACTTGGAACTAAACACTCAGCATTCAGCGCTCAAAACTCGGAACTTCGAGCTTGGAACTCGGAATTTCGTGTTCAAAACTTGGAATGTCGAGCTTTTGACTCGGAACTTCAAGCTTGGAACTTGGAATGTCGAGCTTTTGACTCGAAACACCGAGATTGGAACTCGAAACGTCGTGTTTGGAACTCGGAACGATTAGCTCTTTACTCAAAGCTTTGTGTTCGGAACTCAGAACTCAGCACTCAGCACTCAGCACTCATACTATGTTGCGATCAGACAGATTCGGATTTCCTCCCCTCTGCTCCCCTGCTCCCCTGCTTCTTTTAAGGTTTCCAACCCGCGAGCAAATTAGGATATGCCGTTGGTGTGGGGAAGATCTTCTGGAAGGCTGTCTGACGGTCTATGGGCTTTTCTTGGCTCATGTTCCATAGAGTTTCATAGAAAAAGAATGCTACCCCGGCAAAATTGCGATCGCGTACTTTTTGTACTTGTGTCTGAATCTGTTCCATAGATACAGATCTGTTTTTCAGCCCAGTCAAAATACCAATACTTACAGGAATATGACTTTGTGCTGCTTTGACTTCTGGATATTCTAATTCGCTGATAAAGACATTCAAGTCATTGCGATACACCTGGATAACCAAGTCTTCTACGATTCCCATACGTTCCCATCTTTGCCAGTCTGCTAAAAAGTACTCATAGGAAAAACGTTGGGGATTGGGCGCAACGGAAACGATACAGCCTTTTTTAGTGGCTTTGATGGCTGTAAATACCCGTTTCATAAAGTCGGTAATTTTATTAGCTCTCCACCTCACCCATTCTGGATCTCGTGGGTTACTGGGGGGCTTTTTGCCTTTGTGTTCTTTTGCATACAAGGCAACAGTGTAAGCATCGTAACCTAAATCTGATGGCAAACCAAAATGGTCATCAAATTGAATGCCGTCGATATTGTAATTTTTGACGATTTCAACTATTAAATCTTGAATAAATTTTTGCACATCTGGGCGAAAGGGATTTAGCCAAACCCGGTCATGAGTACCTTCTTTGACGATTCGCTTACCGTTCCTAAAACTAGTCAGCCATTGGGGGTGACGTTTGGCTAATTGGGAATCAGCAGGAGCCATAAAGCCAAATTCAAACCAGGGAATGACTTTTAAATTTTTTTTGTGTCCTTCTTCGACAACTTCTTTGAGCATATCTCGCTTTTGCAACCCCGGTGTGGGATCGAGCGATCGCCCGATAACTTTGGCTGCGACTTTGCTAGGATACAGCGTATAGCCCCAATTCCAAACTGTAGGATACACAGTATTAAAGTTGAGTTCACTTAGCCGTTGCAAAGATTTTTTCAGGCGATCGCGCTCAAACAGCACATCACTATCTATATTTGTTAACCATACGCCCCTCAACTCAGATGCTGGCGATCGTAAAGGAACATTTTGAGCATTTAAGGGCAACGATAGCATTGCAGTAGCTATCAAGCTTAAGGCGGTCATCATCGCAAATAGTGCCCGCTTTCGGCTAGGGTAAACATTCCAGCGTGAAAAATTCATAAACCACTTTACAAGTTTTTTCATTATTGACTACAGGCATTCTTAAATTAAGAATCATGACTAGGATAGATGACAGAAGTTGCGTTATTGCCTGTTGAATAGCTACTTATACTAAATTATTGTTGTGAATTTACGCTTCTTAATAAATTTATGAACTTGTATGAGAGACTTATTAATATTATTTAAAGTTTTTCAAGTACTAATAACTGAGCAAAAATCGTTATTTTACTTGCATTTGTGGCAAGACACGAACCGCGCCTTTACGGTAACGCCTTTGGCAACCTAAAAGCCCTGTAGAAGGTAGTTAAGCGACTATTATTGAAACTAAGATTTATTTTTTGTTGTGACTTACATCACATAGCCAACGGTTAATTTCCCGTAAATGTGGGGTTGCACACCACATCCTTGCTTATGAAATAATGCGTAGTATTACTGTAAGCACATCAATAAATTTTATCGAATTTTACCTAAAAATACTTTGGATAAAGAGTTGATGAGCGAATTAAACTAAAAAGGCTAAGGTACTTTTAAAGACCAAAGGCAGGATTTGATCATGATTAGCAGCTTAAATAATTCACAAGACGGTATGGGGAACACCGTCGCTGCTACTAAGAGGCTGGCCAGAGCGATGATGGTTTCTGCTGGTGCATTTTCATTAATATTGGCGTCTTGTAACTCTAGTAACAAGCAACAGCAGGTGCTGAACTTGTTAACAGAGATTTCATCAGCAGATATTCGAGAAATTATGCTCTCGCCTGGAGACGACACACTGTATACAACCATCACAAGTTCAGTTGGTGTTAGCCAACCTGATGCTTTGATAATCAGAGGTCTGGAATCTGTAGTAGATATTAATGAACTCATCATTAGTACCAATCTCATGCGAGATGAGTTCCGTAAACAGTTTCATTGCCCCTTGGTGTTGTGGGTTAATGATGAAATTCTCCGCAAACTAATCTGGCTGGCACCTGATTTAAAAGACTGGGCAGCTAGTACTATTAGATTTGATGCGCCGAATAATCAGTCAGTTGAGCAACAACCCCTTACGGCTTTCAGCTATTGCCCCCTAGTGATATAGGACTCATATTTGATTTTTGAACAAAATTCAGTACACCTTTATTCCTTCTTCCCAGTCCCCAGTCCCTAATCCCCAGTCCCTTACCTCTACGAGTGATTCAGAAATCAAATCGGATTGCTATATAGGTGGCTAGCGTTAGTAGATTTTAATTATTAAGTGCTTAATATTATTTTGGATTTTATTTATATTTGCTGATGTTGTAAGTCTGGTTTGGTTAAAGCCACTCAGATGACTAAGCCAGTAGGGTGAAGTATCTTCACCTTGTATAAATCATATTGTAAGATTCAGGAACAAATCAAAAATATATCAGCGTCTATCTTCACATCTAGCTCAGAAGACAGACGCTTGTTTAGTTGCAAGTAGTTAAGTTTTGGGATTATATGCTCTATTTCTAATTAGTTGCTAGCCAATTATGACTAGCAACTAATCAGTACTGGCTAAATGTTAATTTTGTGATTTTACTATGAAAAATTCATTAACTAATTATCGTAGCAGCAATCAAGCGCGAATTTTTACTGCCTTAGTTTTAACTGGAATTTTAGCTGTTGGTAGTGGCTTAACACTAATCAAAAGTAGTATTGCAGCTTCTGCACAACTTTCAGCACAGACAACAAATGAAGTCATCAAAGGCGATCGCAGACAAAACCAATTACCACGTCCAGTAGCTAACGCAGTGCTACGAGATTTAGCGCGCAGAGAGGGAATCTCAAGAAAAAAATTGCAAATTATTGATTACAGCCAACAGACTTGGCGCGATGGTTGCTTAGAACTACCGCAGCCGAATGAACTTTGTACCCAAGCGTTAGTTCCTGGTTTGCGAGTTGTAGTCTCTGATGGTAAACAAAACTGGGTTTATCACACCAATAGCAACGGGCGGTCTTTACGCTTGGCTTCTGCAAAAATTCCCACAAACAACCTATCAAGTAAATTTCCTCAATCTGTCAAAACTGCGGTTTTGCAAGCTGCATCTGCACGTTTACAACAACCAAGTTCTCGGCTAAATATCATTCAAGCTCAACAACGAACTTGGAGAGATGGCTGTTTAGAATTGGCTGATGCTAATCAAGGTTGTACACAAGCTTTAGTACCGGGCTGGCGGGTAGTTGTGGGATCAGTTGGTCAAACCTTGGTTTATCACACTAATCAAACGGGTTCCGCAGTTAGGTTAAATGAAACAGCCAGCGAAATTTCGGGGCAGAAATTGCCTGAACGAGTTGGAAATGCTGTTTTGAGTCAAGCTTCCCAGGTGTCAGGGCTACCGATAAGAGTGCTGAAAATCGTAGGATATAAACAAACAAAAATAGCTCAAGGTTGTGAGCGCTCAACTTTTCCCTATCCTTGCGATCAAATATTAGTATCTGGCTGGGAAGTATCTGTACAATCATCTAACAGACAAAGCTCTTGGGTCTTTTTGAGTGATGAAACTGGTTCCCAAATTAAGCTTGCCAACAACAATAGCTCAAGTGGTAATTCTGGCAAACTGACACCGCTACCAATTCCCGCTAGTGAGTTACCAGCACCTTTAGATAGAGGTGTGGTGTTTCGGCAAATCTCTAGTGGTGGTTTTGCTGGTAGAACCTATGAAACTGTTTTACTCAATGATGGGAGTTTGATTCGGGTGCGAATTGGTGATGCTAACGATTCTGAGCGTAGTGTTCACCGCCTTTCTCCTCAGCAGGTGCAACAATTTTTGCAATTAGTGAAACAATCCAGATTCGGTAAATTCAAAAATTTGAATTACCCCGCACCGCAAGGAGCTGCTGATTATATTACCTACACTCTCACCAACCAAGAGGGGACGATTCAGTATAACGATATTTCGCAAAATTCTCTGCCGAAGAATTTACAGGAAGTAGTCAATGCCTGGAATCAGCTTGTTACCAGTGCCCAAACTTGACAGCGATTTGCAGGACAAAACTTGTAAACCAGATTGTACACACATAATGAGCGATCGCCCCACCAAGACTAAGGCGATCGCTCATTCCATTTGTAGCTAATAACTATGTCAACAATTAATAATATTTTTACAGTCAACATTAAGAAAACTTATCATCATTATGGAAGTTATAGCTGATATTCATCTCGCACGAGCGAGACAATAAAAATGAGTCTTACCATCGCCGATTACCACTTCCTCGCAGTCCTTTATGACAGCACCACAAGCTGGATTTATCGTGCTTTGAAAAAGCCAGAGCAAACTTTGGTGATGATTAAAACTCTCAAAGCTGAGTATCCCACAATAGAACAACTCGCTCGATTAAGACACGAATATAAAATACTCCAAGAACTGGAATTACCAGGAATTGTGAAGCCCCTAGCTTTAGAAAGCTATCAAAATGGTTTGGCACTCATATTGTCAGATTTTGGGGGAGAACCTCTGACAAATTTTATTAATTCACGAAACTTTGAGTTAAACAATTTTTTGCAGATTGCTATTCAATTAGCTTCAACGCTTGCAGAGCTACATCAAAATAATATTATTCATAAAGATATTAAAACACAAAATATTTTTATAAATGCAAAAACAGGTTTAGTTAAAATTATAGACTTTAGCATTTCATCACGCCTATCAAGAGAAAATTTAACCGTTAGTAATCCCAATTTACTTGAAGGTACCCTCGCCTATATTTCACCAGAACAAACTGGAAGAATGAACCGCTCGATTGACTATCGAACTGACTTCTACTCACTAGGCGTCACCTTTTATGAATTGCTAACAGGACAGCTACCTTTTCAAGCTACCGACCCATTGGAATTAGTTTATTGCCATATTGCTAAAACACCAGTATCACCAGAGGAAATAGAAGAAAAGGCAGCAGGAGTGCAGGGAAAAATTCCGAAAGCGGTGTCGGATATTGTCATGAAATTATTAGCCAAGACCGCTGAAGAGAGATATCAAAGCGCCTTGGGGCTAAAAGCCGATTTAGAAGAATGCCTAATAAAATTACAGACAACTGAGAGAATTGACAACTTCATTGTTGGTCAGCTTGATTTATACAGTCAATTTCTGATTCCGCAAAAACTTTATGGTCGTGAACAAGAAGTTACCAATTTAATGGATGCCTTTGAGCGGGTGAGTCTAGGTGCCACTGAAATGATCTTAGTAAGTGGTTATTCAGGAATAGGCAAATCTTCTTTAGTTAATGAAGTTCATAAACCAATCGTGCGGCAACGGGGGTATTTTATTTCCGGTAAATTTGACCAATTTAAACAAAATATTCCTTACGCTTCTTTGATTCAAGCTTTTCAAGAATTGATACGACAATTATTAACAGAAAGTTATGAAAAGATAGCAATTTGGAAAGCGAAAATTTTAGAAGCTCTTGGTTCCAATAGCCAGATCATGATTGATGTTATTCCCGAAGTCGAACTGATTATTGGTTCTCAGCCAACTGTTCCTCAATTGGGGCCAACCGAATACCAAAACAGATTTAATCGGGTATTTCAACAATTCATTCATGTATTTTGTCAAAGAGAACATCCGCTGGTAGTGTTTTTGGATGACTTGCAGTGGGCAGATTCTGCTTCTCTAAAATTAATTCAATTGCTCTTAAGCAACATAGAGAGTCAATATCTATTACTAATTGGAGCGTATCGTGATAACGAAGTTAACGCGACGCATCCGTTGATGTTGACCTTAAAAGCAATTCAAGAATTGGATGCAGTTATCAATAATATTGTTCTCCAGCCTTTGCAGATTGCTCATGTCAACCAGTTAGTCAGCGATACTCTACGGACTGATCAAGAAAAGTCAAAACCTCTAGCTAAGTTAATATTTAACAAAACTCAGGGAAATCCCTTTTTTTTAACTCAACTGCTTAAATCTCTCTATCAGGAAAACCTGTTAACATTTAATTTTGATGCAGGTTACTGGCAATGGGATAATGAACTACTTAAAGACATTGATATCACCGATAATGTCGTTGAATTAATGGTCAATCAAATTCAAAAGCTGTCACCCAAAACGCAGAATGTCTTAAAGTTAGCTGCTTGTATAGGAGATAAATTTACTTTAGATATTCTAAGTATTGTTAATCAAAAATCTTTATCAGAAACAGCGGCAGATTTGTGGGAATCTCTACAGGTAGGTTTGGTTATACCCTTAACTCAATCCTATAAAATTCCCTTAATTGTGACTGTTGAGCAAAGCGAACAATTTACTATTGCTTACAAATTTTTACATGACCGTGTACAGCAAGCTTCTTATGTTCTTATTCCAGATTATCAAAAAAAAGCAACTCACCTCCAGATTGGTCAATTGCTACTACAAAATACTACGCTTACCGAACGAAAAGAAAATATTTTCGCTTTAGTTAACCAACTTAACTGTGGAATCGAATTACTTGCGTTTGAACCAGAAAAATATGAGTTGGCTGAACTCAATTTGATCGCGGGTCAAAAAGCGAAAGCAGCAACTGCGTATGAGTCTGCTATCCGTTATCTTAAAGTTGGTTTGAGCCTGTTGGCAACTTCTAGCTGGCAACAACAATATGAACTTACATTAGCTCTACATCAGGAAGCAGCAGAAGCAGCATTTCTTTGCGGTGATTTTGAACAAATGAAGCAACTGGCTGAGAGAGTACTGCAACAAGCCAAAACGCAACTGGACAAAGTAAAAGTTTATGAGATACAAATCAAAACTTATCAAGTGCAAAGAAAGCTACTTGAAGCAGTGAAGCTTGGTTTACAAGTTTTAGAAATATTAGGAGTAAAACTGACTGAATCACCAACTTTATTAGATACTAACAAAGCTATCGAGGAAACAACAGCAAATTTAGCAGGCAAAGGAATAGATGATTTAATTAATCTGCCAAAAATGACAGATCAGAATAAGTTAGCAGCCCTACGACTTATAGTAAGTTTAGTTCCTGCTGCATATCAATCTGCACCTGCTTTATTTATCCTAATGGCTTGCCAGCAAGTCAATTCATCTATTCTACATGGGAACACTCCTTTGTCAGCTTGCGGGTTTGCTGATTATGGAATAGTTTTTAGCGGATTGTTACAAGATATTGAAGCTGCTGATAAATTCGGACAATTAGCGTTAAGCCTATTAGAACGGTTAGATGCTCATGAGGCTAGAAGTCAGACTTTATTTAAAGTTTCAACCTTTATACTACATTGGAAACATCATGTTAAAGAAACCTTGCCACTTTTAGAAGCTGCTTACTATAGCGGACTAGAATATGGAGATTTAATACATACTGGATATTCAGCAAGTCTGAAGTGTCAATATTCATATTGGAGCGGTTGGGAGTTAAATAGCCTGGAACAGGAAATGGCTCGGTATAGTAAAGCGATCGCTCAAATTAATCAAGAAGTTGCCTTAAAGTGGCATCAAATATTTCATCAGGTAGTCTTGAATTTAATAGGATTAGCTGAAACCCCTTGGATTTTAATTGGTGACGCTTACAATGAAGAGCAATTATTATCACTTCATATTCAATTTAATGAGCGAACTCTAGTTCATTATGTATTTCTGAATAAATTAATCCTTTGTTACCTGTTTGGTGAGTTTTCTCAAGCGGTAGAAAATGCAGTAAAAGCCGAACAATATTTAGACGGTGTAAGAGGGTGGCTGATTGTACCATTGTTTTATTTCTATGATTCTTTAGCACAACTAGCAATATATCTATCAGTGCCACACTCACGCCAAGAAAGCCTCTTGAGCAGGGTGATGAATAATCAGAAAAAGATGCAAGAGTGGGCTGGCCATGCCCCCATGAATTTTCAGCATAAGTATGAGCTTGTAGAGGCAGAGAAAGCACGGGTTTTGGGGCAAATTGTAGAAGCAATGGAGTTGTATGACCGTGCGATCGCAGGAGCAAGGGAGCATGGATATATCCAAGAAGAAGCACTATCTGCGGAACTGGCAGCAGAATTTTATTTCTCCCTTGGCAAAGAAAAGTTTGCTCAGATTTATCTTACTGAATCCTATTATGGATATATTCGCTGGGGAGCTATTGCCAAGGTCAAATATTTAGAAGCAAAATATCCTCAATTTCTTTCCCAGATACTGCAAGATAACCATAAAAAAATAGAGGTAAATCGCACAATTAGCTCTACGGATAAAGGCAGTTTAGGAGTTTTTGATTTAGATGCAATAATGAAAGCTTCACAAGCTATTTCTAGGGAAATCTTGCTAGGCAATTTACTAAATAAGCTGATGAAAATTGTACTAGAAAATGCTGGAGCAGAAACTGGATTTTTGATTTTAGAAAAAGCTGGAAACCTATTAATAGAAGCTTTTGGAAGCGTGGCTCAAGACGAGATAACTGTACAGCAATCAACACCTGTTGAAAGTAGTCAACAGCTACCGTTATCTATCATTAACTATGTACGTCGCACTCAGGAGAATGTAGTACTAAACGATGCTAACCTTGAGGGCGTTTTTGCCACGGATACATATATTATCAACTACAAACCAAAATCTGTTTTATGTATGCCAATTGTCCATCAAGGTAAACTCATTGGCATTCTTTACTTAGAAAATAATTTGACAACAGGTGCTTTTACACCAGAGCGATTGGAAGTTTTACAACTTTTATCTTCACAAGCAGCAATTTCAATTGAGAATGCCCGTCTCTACAACGATTTAGAGGATTATAATCGGACTTTAGAAGCAAAAGTACAAGAGCGAACGCTAGAGCTAGAAGCGATAAATTTGCAACTCAAGCAAGAAATTCACGAACGCCAACGAGCAGAAGAAGCGGCTGAAGCCGCCAACCGCGCTAAGAGCGAATTCTTGGCTAACATGAGCCACGAACTCCGTACTCCGCTCAATGGTATATTGGGTTATGCTCAAATTTTTCAAAAAGATAAGACTTTCACAGAGAAGCAAAAGAATGGTATAAACATCATTCACGAGTGTGGCGAACATTTACTGACACTTATTAACGATATTTTAGACCTTTCCAAAATTGAAGCTCGGAGAATGGAGCTTTATTCTAAAAGTTTTCAATTTTCAGAATTTCTAGAGAGTATTGTCCAAATCTGCCATATCCATGCCGAACAAAAGGGAATTTCATTAATTTACACAACGCTTTCCCCATTACCACAATTCATTTGCGCCGATGAAAAACGGTTACGTCAGGTTTTGATTAATTTACTTAGTAATGCTGTCAAGTTTACAGAAAAAGGTGGCGTAACTTTCAAAGTAGGTTATTTGATGGAACCTGGAGAGATTTCTTCCCAATCTCTAATTCCCAAAATTCGGTTTCAAGTCGAAGATACAGGTATTGGCATTGCACCAGAGCAATTAGAAGAGATATTTTTACCATTTAAGCAAGTGGGTGAAGATAGCCGTAAGACTGAAGGAACAGGATTGGGATTGGCAATTAGTCGTCAGTTAGTTCAAATGATGGGTGGCGAACTAAAGGTAAAGAGTACTTTAGGTAAAGGCAGCATTTTTTGGCTAGATTTAGAATTACCTGAAGTGATTCCTCAACTTGATATCAAAAATTACGAAAAACGCAACATCATTGGTTTTTTAGACCCTAAACGAAAAGTCTTGGTAGTAGATGATAAATCGACAAATCGCTCTGTTTTAGTCAATTTACTAGAGCCTTTAGGGTTTGAAGTTTTGGAAGCGTCAGATGGCTTAGATGGTATTAATAAAGCGCGCGAATTTAAACCTGATGTCATTTTTATGGATTTGGTCATGACTGTGATGGACGGTTTTGAAGCTACCCGTCGCCTCAAAATGTTACCAGATCTCAAGCACGTAGTAGTAATTGCTGTGTCTGCTAGTGTTTTTGAATTTGATAAGCAGCAGAGCCGCCAGGTCGGTTGTAATGATTTTCTCGCTAAACCAATTCAAAAAGTAGAGCTTTTAGAAATATTACAAGTTCACTTGGGGTTGGAATGGATTTATGAACAACCAACAAGCAATAGGCAAGAGGCAGAAGATGCTCATCCAACATCCGAAATTCAAAATCTACAATTGATTGCTCCACCAGCAGAAGAAATTGCAATTTTGCTCGATTTGGCAATGAGAGGCGATCTTACAGGCATTACAAAACGAGCAGCAGAATTAGAGAAATTGAATAAGCAGTTTATACCTTTTGCCGCTAATTTGCGCCAACTTGCTAAAGGTTTTAAAAGCAAACAAATTCGGGATTTTATCAGAAGATATCAAAATTTTTGACGTAATTGACTACTGCGATCGCTATTTAGGTATTTACAATAGCTTTTACAACTGAAATATATAGTTTTCATCCAAATACAGTAGCGTGGGCATCGCCCACCCTACTTGATTTTTGATAGTAAAATTTGATTTTTAGAGTATACTTCCAGGGATAGATGACATATTAGAGTATACGCTTAGAGAACAGTTGGGTGAAATCTCATAATTTTGCAAGTTTGGAGTTGAAATTACAACATCGGCCCCAAAAAGAGCCAATGTTCTACTATTTTGCTTATGGCTCGTGTATGTGTCCAGTAGATCTGAAGCGATCGCTTGGAGAAAGTACCTACCGTTATGTCGTTGGGGCTGGAATGCTGAAGGGCTATCGGCTAGGTTTTTATCTTTATTCTGCCACTCGCCAATCTGGTGTTTTGGATGTAGTCAAAGACCCTAACACGAGTGTAAAAGGTGTACTGTATCAATTACCCTGGCGATTAAGTCATTATTTAGATAAAAGAGAAGGCATATTTCAAAGCGTTTATAAGCATGAATTAGTAGATATTAATTGTCAAAACCAAATATACAAAAACGTTCGCACCTATGTTGTCGTGAACAAGCTTGCAGAAGAAGCCGCACCGAATGATTGGTACTTTAATATTGTTTTGCGGGGCGCTATCACTTGCGGACTCCCGGAAGAATATTGCTGGAATTTATTTAATCATATGTACCGATTACAACAGCATCATAAAGAACAGCAAATAATACGATCAGCTTGACCGCAACTTAGTATCAGTCTTTAAACTCTCAAGCACGCCAGCGAAGTAACTGACTTTTGACAGGGTTTACAAATGGTCGCTCTTCTGCCAGAGAGCGAGCATACTCACGCTTTAACTGGTAGTACCACTGCGCTTGCATATCTGAGTCCTTAATTAGTCGCAGCACTGGATTGTGCTTGAGGCCTATCTGCTGCTTTTCGACTACTGCACGGTCTTGATTAAGGAATGCTCGTGTTAGTAAATGCATCACAGGTTTGGCCCATTTTGCCCAAGAGGGTGTCCAGTAAAGAGCAAAGGTAACTTCGGTTTCTGTGTCAGAAATGGGTGTAATTGCTGTTAAATTACAAACCCGATGCTTTGTAGTCGTTGTCTCTTCTACTCTCACTCCAGGTAATCGAAAAGAAATCTCGGTTTCGGGAATACCGCCAAGCAGCCAGTATAGTTTGCCTGTATTCGCTGGCAGTTGGTGTCGTCGCATCGTGAACCCGAAGGGAGAGGGGTCGAATTGCTTTACTTCTTCGTGGAGTTCTCCAGATCGCCACCACCATACACGATGAACGTAAGGTGAATGTGCAGGGTCCATCAGTCCTAACACTGCATGATCCACAAAACAGGGAAACCGCATGACCTCCACAAGCTGCGGTGGGCGATCGCCAAAACCAGGAACCTCTGGAATCTCTGGAATCTCCATCCTAGAAGAAGATTGAGATTTACCCGGTTGTGCCATATATATCCAAATATTTCCCTGAGTTTCGCGCACCTCGTAGGACTGGACATTGAAGCGACTCAAATCCTGATCCTGTTCTTCCAGCAGAGATGGAATTGCAACACAGCGTCCAGCATGATCAAAGCGCCAACCGTGGTAGCAGCATTCTACTTCTTGCCCATCGAATCGACCACAACTCAAAGGCACAGCACGGTGAGGGCAAATGTCCCGCACGGCAAATATCTTTCCTTCCTGACTGCGACACAGCAGTACTGGTTCTCCCAAGAAGGTGCGGGCAACCATTGTACCGGGTTTGAGCCGAGCGCTGGGCAGAGCATAGTACCAAACGTTACGCAAAAAGAAGTTGTGGTTATCTGTCATAACTAACTGGACAGTCTGTAGTTGTAATGCAAAAACTGCTTGAGAACAAAGGATTCATTAGAGTCGGATATGTTCCTGCTGCTTTGAACAATCAAAAAATTTAGAAGTGTTGGTGAGGTCTGCAATGATGCCAAATTTGTCAATATCTTGGAGGTTGATTAGTGAGTTGCTAAAGATGTGTTACGAGTAAAAATACCATGACCTGTGAAATTTAGGGCGATCGCAGTTCATGAGCGCTACTTAGCTATCCCAAATTTGGTATTAGAGGCAAAAGTTGTATCTCTCAACATTAAATTTTTTAATTCTGCATAGCGGTACTAGCTTTCTTTAAAAGCTAAAAATTGCTCCTCATTAATTCGTCCTGCTTGATAGAGAGTTTCTGTAATTTCTGAAATAGTTAAAACTGCATAACTGCGGTAACCATTTTCTTTTAACCTATTTTTTACTCCTTGTTCATGGTCAATAAATACCACAATATCATTAACATTTAATCCTGCTGACTTCAATTTTTCAGAGCCTTCCATGACACTTTTACCACTGATGAGAATATCATCAACCACCACAACCGTTTCACCAGGATGAAAATCACCTTCAATTACCCTGCGAGTTCCGTGTGCTTTTACTTCTTTACGTGGAAAAATCATTGGGCAATGAAGGCGTAAAGCTAAACCAGTAGCTGTAGGTAATGAACCGTAGGGAATACCTGCTATCCTATCAAAATTCAGGTTTTGCAAAATTTCTTCATAAGCACTCAGAACTTGATTGAAGACTTGAGGCTCGGAAATTATTTTGCGTAAATCGATGTAATAAGGAAATATCGCTCCCGATGCTTGGACAAAATTACCAAACATAATGCAGCCAATATCGTACAGTTGTAAAATTAAATCTTGCTGGGGATGTTGATTTAAAAAACATACATCAGGCAACCACACAGAACAAGTAGAATTCTCATCAATTATGTTAGTTTTAGCTTGATTAATTTCAGCACGTAAACTTTGAATTGCTGAAGATAATTCTAAGTTCCCTAACATATCTTGGGGCACAGGAATTAGCAAACCATCACCATTATCATTCAAGCCTGCTGCTAAAATTTCGTTAAGATTGCTACCTTCTGCCCAAATGCTACGTGCCATGATCATTCGTTCGGGTGCAACCGCCCGAATCAGCGCCAAAACTTCAGGATTTGTAGTTCCTACTTCCAAACCCAATTGTTCTGGAGTACCCCAGGTTTTTGATTCTTTAACTACCTGCAAATATAGTGGTGATTCGTTTGTCGGATATTGCTGTAAACTTTGCGCTCCAAGATTAGATGTACAACACAAAATAAATACAGCCTTATCAGGATAAACCAAAAATGGTGCTACATGGTCTTGCCCTGCATAGGGGCTGAGAGTAATCGCATCTACCTGCCATTCTGTAAACACAGTACGGGCAAAAATTGTACTAGTATTTAAGTCACTGTGTTTAGCATCTAAAATGATGGGAATGTGTTTTGGAATAGCTGCTAAAGTTTTGTGTAGCAGTTCTAAACCTGGAATATCCAACGCTTCATAAAAGCCCAGCGTTGGTTTATATGCACAGACAAAATTAGAAGTTTCATTAATAATAAATTGCAACCAATTCCATAACCCAGCGATCATATCTTGAGATTGATAGCGGCTAGGCATCATCTCTGGATTCGGATCAAGCCCTACAAATAGTAAACTTTGATTTTGTGCAATATTATTATGTAGCTTATCAAAAAAGTTCATATTTAATTTAAATAAATGATTGTTAGTATTTTACAGCTATTAATATATAATTTGTATCTATTTTTTGACATATACTAGGTGGGCAATGCCGACGCTACACAAATAAATATTCTTTACAAATCATGTAGAGTTACTATATTAATAATAAAAACAACTAACAGAGTCAATTTATCAAATATTTAAATTCCTGCAAACCATTCATAACCTTGGTCTTCCCAATAGCCCTTAAAAGGTGATAAGTAACTAGTCAGCGTAATTCGAGTTACCCACTTACTTTGTTTATAACCAAGTTTAATCGGTGAGGCTAAACGCAAGGGTGCGCCGTTATCAACTGGTAAAGGTTCACCGTTTTTCTGATAGGCTAATAAAGTCTGAGGATGCAAGGCTGATGCTATATCCCAACTTTCATAATAGCCATCAGCTGATTTAAAATAAGCATACTTGACATTAGCTTTAGGTCTAGCAAGAGTAATAATTTCTTGTAAAGTTATGCCTCCCCATTGTACGATCGCAGCCCAACCTTCCACACAAACATGACGAATAATCATGGAAGTTAAGGGCAAAGCTTGAATTTCTGCCATACTGAGACTCAAAGGATTATTGACCTCACCATCAACAATTAACCGATATTTTTCCTGGTCAATAATTGGAGTACCTCTAAAGGTGTTAACTATTAAAGCCTCTGGTTGAATGTCACTGGGTAAAAATTCTGGTACTGGCTTTTGTGGGTTAAATATTAACTCTTCTACCTTCTGATTTAATGGTTCAGAAAGTTTACCCACCAAATCTTCAAAGCCCTGTGTGCCACAACCACTAAGCAGAAAACCTACGCCAGACAATCCAGAAATTTGGAAAAATTGGCGGCGTGTAAATTGATTTCTCCTAATTAAACCCATATTAAAAAATCTCGAATTTATTTGCAGCAACAGCAGTAAGTTTACCAAAACATAGATTCTGTAAGTTGCTGACCTCCAGCTTTACGTCCTAATAAAGAGTGGATGATTACAAATACAATAACTATTGGCACCGAAGCAAAATGAACAATACGCAATGCTTGCCAATTACCAAATATATTTACAATCCAAGGAAATTGAGCAGGTTTATACATTCCTATACCAGTAATTAAAGCTAAGAGCAAAATAGGAATAATCGCTGTATAGACAATGCGATGCCAAGCATAAATTAGGCGCTGCGAGTTATGGCTTTTCTGTAATGCTTTCAAATCATTAGCGCCCACAAACCGATGTCGCCAGCGTTTGGTAATTAAAACGTAAATTCCGTACCACAAGAGATTCAGCGAAAATAACCACATGGCAAAAAAATGCCAATGTCTACCTCCAGCCAGCCAACCTCCTAATGTAAATATGGGGGGAATATGGAAACCTGCACGCCCGCCAAAAACAGGATTAGCATTGTAAATTTGTAATCCACTGGTAAGCATAATAAACAAGCTGACAATATTACCAGAGTGGAAAATCTTAGCTGGAATTGCTTGAGTTGGTAGCTTCCGCATTTTCGGGGGAATTGTCGAAGTCATAGTTTAGTTACTTTGCTGTTTTATCCTCAAGTGCAATTGCAATTGTATTGTTGATTATTTTTCTAGCTATTGCAATAAGCATTGCTTGTGAGTATTGAAGGGGTACTACTGAACTAGCATATGCTTTTTTGCGATCGCCTCATCAATTATTAATGACTGTTTTTGATTGCCTATTCATCCTTATGCTAACTATACATTCAGCATTACCGTAAAATTACTGAATAAAAATTAGTAAAAAATTATTAATATCGTTTATTAGTTTGTTATGGGATCAGAGATTGTAAATCTCAGTCCTTGATTGCTCGTAGTTACAGTCAAAACATAGTAAGCCAGTAATAGCTCTATTAATTAACAATATTTTGTTTACTTTTAAATTAAAAATGAACGCGCCATTACCTGATAACGAAGCACAGAGACTTGAAGCACTTTCGTAGTATCAAATTCTTGGCTCAAATGCTGAAGCTGCCTTTGATGACCTCACTCGTTTAGCATCATATATTTGTGGTACTCCTATTGCTTTAGTCACCTTGGTTGATGCCAATCGTCAGTGGTTCAAATCCAAAATCGGTTTGGAGGCGTTAGAAACACCCCGTAATGTTGCATTTTGCGCTCATGCTATTGTCAAACCAAACATTTTTATTGTTCCTGATGCCACAACTGACGAAAGATTTGCTGCTAATCCCTTAGTCACATCAGATCCTCATGTACGTTTTTATGCAGGTGTACCTCTAATTAACGCAGAGGGGTATGGGTTGGGAACACTATGTGTCATTGACAATGTACCGCGGGATCTCGCTAGAAAGAGAACGGCGACAACTCCAAGAAATTATCACTTGTGCTATACCTATTAGTGGAGATGCTTTGTTATCCCTAATCAACGAGATTTTGGATTTATCCAAACTTGAGGCTGGGGAAATGATGCTCGAAACTCTAGACTTTGACTTATCAACCTGTGTTGAGGAAGTTTTGGATTTGTTGGCTCCCCAAGCCCACAATAAAGGATTAGAAATTGCGGCATTAATTTATCGCAACGTTCCCACCCACCTGCAAGGAGATGCTACACGCTTACGGCAAATTCTGATGAACTTGATTAGCAATGCGATTAAGTTTACTAGCACAGGGGAGATATTAATCCGAGTAGAATTACGTTCGCAAACTCCAAATACAGCTACATTAACTTTGCTATCACAGATACGGGTCTTGGCATTACCCCAGAAAATCAAAGCAGACTCTTTCAGCCATTTACCCAAGTTGATGCTTTTACTACCCGCAAATATGGCGGTACAGGTTTAGGATTAGCTATTTGCAAACAATTAGTAACTTTGATGGGAGGAGAAATTGGCGTAGAAAGTCAGCTGGGGCAAGGCTCGCAGTTTTGGTTTGAGGTGACTTTTGCCAAGCAACTCCAGCCTGCTTCTACAATAAGCGATCGCGGGCTGCTGAACAATCGCCGCTTGTTAGTAGTAGATGACAACGCTACTAATCGCAAAATTATTTACCATCAAGCTACCCGTTGGGGAATGCAAGTAGATCAAGCTGAGAGTGCTGCTGTGGCTCTGGGTGTAATTCAAGAAGCTTGTGAGCAAAACCAGCCTTATGATGTCATCTTAATTAATATGCAAATGCCCGAAACAGATGGCATGGCTTTAGGAGCGCAGATTAAAGCAACTTCTACTATTGCTGAGATATTGCTATGACTGCTAATGCAATGAAAGAAGATAGACAAATGTGTTTAGATGCAGGCATGGATGACTATCTCAGCAAGCCAGTGATGAAAGAAAAATTGGCAGTAACGCTAGAGCATTGGACAAGTATAATTTTCAAAACACAAAATACAGATACAACTGAGCAGATAGAATCTCTGACAAATACTGATGCACTCGGCCTACCCCTTGATTGAGAACATCTACATCAACTTTCCGAAAATAACGCAGAATTTGAATTGGAATTACTACAATTATTTGTTGAAGATAGCCAGTCTCATTTAGAAGCAGCCAAAACTGCGATCGCGACTAATGATTTTCAGCAACTTCTTAAGGAATCGCACCATCTCAAAGGCGCTAGTGCCAATGTCGGAGCTACAACTATGCAGCAAGCCGCAGAACAACTAGAAAAATTAGGCCATACCCAAGAGCTTCAAGATACAGCTAAATTAGTCCAAGATTTGGAAGATTTTCTACACCTGATTCAAGTTTATTTAACTGATAAATTGCCAAATTAACAGTATGGAAGAAAAAAGAGGGTACAAGGAAAAGAAGTCATGATTATAGCTTTTTAATAAGAGCAATAATCATTCAACTCTCCTATCCAATGATCGCGTAACATAAATTTTACTAAATGCCATTTCCTAATTATAAGAGTTTTACTTATGCAATGGGACAGAAGTAAGCAAAAAGTAAAACATAATATTCTCCGAGTAGCTATAAGGATTAATTGACGCAGTTTTCATGTATTTAGACCACACTCTTATATTTCTCTCTGCGTCTCTGCGTGAGATAAAAAAATGTGGTTTATTTATCTGAAAATAGCTGTAAACACTATCTGAACTTAAGGAGTTTAGACCTGGGAATTTTTTCAATACCTTTGTTCGACAAGCATCTCCTAAATTACCCTTATTCAAGATACCGTATTTTTAAAAGAGCCGCACCCAATTCTTTTGTTGAAAAGAAACGTAAAAATAGGGGTTTGAGATTATTCTTTGCCGAAGGTAACAAAAGAGGGATAATAAATAGTTATTCCACGATTTTTACCTACATAAGTTTTCAGCCGAGTGAGGTACAACACGATGCCTGAAAACCTTACATGGCAAAGTCTCTGATGTACTTCATCCATGTCGAAACCTAATTATTAGTTTTTCAATTTTTTGGAGGAGAGGAAAATGAAGAAGTTCACCTGTTTCATTATTGTCGGGGCAGTATTGTCGATTAATGCGCCGGCCTTTGCTGAAAATCGTGCGGTTAATATCAGTATTGGCAGTATTGGTGGTTCCTTAGATAATGCCGCTTTGCGAACAATTCGCCAAGTTATCGGGTTTGCAGTCGGCACTAGCACCGTCGATAAATTCATTGTATATAGTCCCAGGGTCGGATCTCCTATTCCCATCGAAGGAGGTTTATCTGCTTGTGCTGAAGCTGGCTTCGGCACAAGCAATACAAGATTTAATGCTTTTATTCAGGAGTTGCGTTCAATTAATCCCAAACCAGGGACTTTCTACAATGTAGAACTTACCGCAAGCTGCAAACAGAGATAAGAATGTCGTTTGCACTTAAGTGCGGTGGATGGGCTGAGGTACAAGCCCATCCATCGAGTTACACGTAAGCTTAATATGTTGCTCAACCGGAGCGCGGGCTTTTGGCGCTTGAGTATTTTTTTATCAAAAATTGAGCGACTCCAAGTCGATGGATGGCAGACAGTTGGAACAATTTTATATTGTATTTTAAAGTACTTCGCGCTTAAGCATGAAGATTGGCGATCGCCCTAATTTTGGAAACACCTCACAAAATCGCATTGCTTCCCAATTAATTTTGTCTAAGATTCTTCCCTTGATCGGGTAAAAAATGTCTCAGACAAGTCCCATAGACATCCGCCTACAAACTTTGTCATGGCTGGTAGCGATGGCGCATTTATCTGTTCGCCAATTGCTCGACAAAATTACCATGTTCAGAGGAATTTAATCCCAGCTGCAACACCTGTAACACCCGCACCATCTGATTGTCTAGCAATGCTTCCACAGCTAACCACAACCCTGGAAAAACTTGAGAGCGAATGATCCCATCTTCACCAGGAGATAGCAATTGATAGTCGCCATCACTGAGGTAAAACCATTCTATTTGATTCTCGTAAGATTGCCAGATTATGTATTCCAACACCCCGTTACGGCGGTAAACCTGTTTTTTGCTGCCCCTATCGATCGCGGCACTACTTGCGGCTATTTCTACAATTAACTCAGGCGCACCTTCAATATAACCATCGCTACTCAATTTTGTCTGTCCACCCGCAGCTGTTTCAACAAACAGCACTGCATCCGGTTGTGGTTCGTTATCTAAATCGAGTCTGACAGTTGGAGCATCACTTAAGTCAATACCAGGAGTTAATGATTGGTAAACTCCTAACCAAGTTATCATCCGGCTGTGAGGTTTACCATGCTGTTCATGTCTTAATGGAGATGCCACGTAAACGATTCCTTCAATCAGTTCTGCTTTTTTGATATGAGGAGCAGCCGCGTAACGTCGTTCAAATTCGGGGCGAGTCAGGCGATCGCCACTTTGAAGCGGGGGCAGATTTTCTAGAGGCGAATTGGATTGTGTTTGGGGTGAGTATTCTCTAACCATTTGCCAATTCTCGTAATTTATTGTATGTACCTTTGAGTGTAATTTCTGTTTTTGTTTTATTTACTATTTGCACATTCGATAGGATTTGAAGTATTTTTCCTGATCAATTGCTATCGCTATTACTAATAATATACATAGTTGAAACCTTACTGGCATTTGCCAGCACAATTCATAACTCAGATTCTAGGTATGCTACCAAGCTAATAATTATTAGTGGTTCCAAAAAAATGGTATCCCTGGCTGTGTAGATTATAAATGATCAGCACGTTACACAAGATTGTGGCAAAGATTGTTTCACCCAAGTTGATGAGTATCGTCACAAAATCTCAGTTACAATATAATTCAAAACAATGACCCAGAAGATTGAATCATACACCGAATTTGAAGCCAGATTAGATAAGATGATTCAAGCAGGAAAACTAGAACCTAAGTATAAATCTCTAATTTTAGAAATAGCTGAACTTGGAGATAAAGCTTATGCTAATGGTCTTATTCTTGGACTGGGATGGGGTGAAGATGCTAAGAACCTATCCCACTAATAAAATTCTATTAATCCAAATGTGAATTCTAGCTAGAGAAAGAAAAGCGTTGAAGCAGGCAGAAATCCGCTCCCATCGAACCACAAGCCTGCGATATTTTCTTTGGAACCAGGCGAAACAACGCTCTTGTTGAAAACGTGGAACTGAGATTTTAATTGGTCTGCCGCGATTCTTCTTGCTCTTCCAAACACGCTTGGGTAATTGTGGTCTGATACCGCGTCTACGCAAAGCAGCACGTTTATCTTTGGAATCGTAACCTTTATCTGCCGCCAACACTTTTACTCGTTTACGCGGTCTACCGGGTTTGTTCGTGTTGACTTTGACACTATCTAACAGTGGTATAACTTGATCTCTTTCGCTACCGTTGGCTGGAGTTGTGCGATTGGCCAAAGGCATACCATTACCATCAGTTAGCGTATGTATCAAAATCCCTTTGCCTTTATGGCCATACTTAACACCCTCACCGCCACCTTTTCCAGGGGGAAAAAGACCCGTCAACGGCACCGTAACTCCAGTTAATTAAACCCTTCTCTTGAGCAATTCCTAGTAGACTTGTCCGAAATATTAACTTAGGAAAAGAAAAATGGTAAAACGTTTAAATGAGTGTCTACCATTTTCAATATTAGTTATGGTTTTTGATTATATCCAAAAGTATCCACTACGAACAAAACAAATTTTAGGGATTAGTTACGAACAATTACAATCGCTGCTAAATTGTGCCAGAAATCGTCACAACGAAATTAAAACTAAACAGTCAAGCCATAAAATCAGAATCAATGCGGCTGGCGGGGGGCGCAAAGAATTACTATTAATCCAAGAGCCAGTATGTTTATGCTTATTTTATTTACGGCAGATGCCGACATTTCAAGTATTAGGAATGTTGTTTGGAGTTTCTAAGACAGAAGCTAATGATACATTCCATTATTGGGTACCAATCCTTCGAGATATCTTACCATCTAGTTTATTAGAACAAGTCTCAGATAATGAAAGCAATTTACTATTTTTTCAAGAAGTGTTAACGAATTTTAGGCTATTAGTCGATAGCCTGGAACAGTTAATATATAGACCTTCCGGCCAAAAAGAGCAACAAGAATATTTTTCTGGAAAGAAGAGACAACATACTTTAAAAAGTCAAGTAATTGGGCTACCAGAAGCCAAAGATATTGTCAGGCAGAAGTAGGCGCTCGTGGGCCAACAGCAGATATAAAGTTGTTTCGTAAATCTCAAGAGAAATTTGATAAATCTCAGCCATTTTCAGGAAATAAAGCGTATCAAGGTGGTGAGAATATTATTACTCCTCATAAAAGAAAACCGAAACAAGAACTAACCCAACAACAAAAAGATGAAAACAAAGCTTTATCTAGTAATCGGATATTTATTGAGCATTTGATTCGTTTACTCAAAATATTTCGCATAGTCTCACAAAGATTCCGCTTAAAAATTGATAGTTATGAGCAGATTATTTTAACAGTTTGTGGGTTGGTTAGGTTGAGAATAGGCAGTTTAATTTTACCAACTTAATTAGTAACAATAATCATAAATTTTTAGAAACTAGGAGTTTATTTTTATGCCTCTAAACTATCACTAACTATATCAAACCCTTGTAACTGCGTTTTCGCAAAAATCTCAAAGTTTTGTCTCAAAGCTTTGAACACTCTGGCGCAAGGAGTTTTCGGACAAGTCTATTTAGATTCAAGTTGTGATCGCCCATTACCGTGATGCACTAAGGCTGCCATTCCGTGTTCTGAAGCACGTAACTCCTTGTCAGAGATTTCTGGCTCCTTGGTATAGACTGAACTCAGTAAGATATTCAGAACTCCACTTTCTTCAGCCTGACGGACGGCGCGATGGGTAATTAGTTCACCCACATTGAGAATTACGTTGTCTTCTGGGTCAAGAATGACACGGGTAACTGGACGACCCAATGCTTGTTCAATTCGTTGCTTCTTCATTGCCCGTGTGCTGCGTCCTTGTAGCTTTTCAGACTGCTTTTTCAAGGCTTGCCAGAAACTGTTGAGGTTCTTTTGGGCGATGCTTGCTCCGTCGCGCAGTTGAACTTTGGTTTCTAACCAAGTGTCATTAGCGCTAGAACGGGCTACGGTTGCCAAATCTAGACCGACAGCATTGAGTAATTCTGCTTCTTTACCGTAAGTCTGGGTACGATCGAGAACGGATTCGGTCACAATTTGCCCAGATGCTGCAATAATTAAGCCTTCGTTAGCACGCACTGTTTGCAAGACTCTGCGCCCTTTTGTTTGTTGGATCGCTACATGTGCAGCCAGCCCATCAACTGAGTGACGCAGATTAGCGACGCTACTGTGAGTTGCGCTCCCAATTCGATTGCTAGTAGATTCGATTGCTGCTTGCATATTGCGGCTGATGTTTGCAGTTAGACTGCCATTGGTGGCTCGATAGAGTTCATCAAGGATACCCAGGCGATCAGCCGCTTCTGCATCGACTAGGGTGACTTCCTGCCCTTGCAGTAGCAATACATTTCCGTCTGGAGTCAGCACATCCTGCTCAACGTGCTTGCCAATCACATATACCTTTTGCTCCGCAGGGTCAACCAAATTATTAGTCAGCGAAGCAGTCGCATCTCGATTCAGGTCTTGCAGTTTGCTGCTAGTAGCATCAGTTGCCGTCTGCAATTGCTCACTTGCATTCTGCCTTGCTTCCTGTAGACTACGGTTCACGTTCTCTACCGAGCTTTGCAGTTGCTCATTTACGGTTTGAACTGCTGTTTGCAGTCTGCGGTTAGCAGTCTCAGCCGAGTCTTGGAATCTATCTTCAGTTGCGTTAACGGCTCCTCGGATACCACCGACCTGTTCTGCCATCATTTGAGCAGTTTCTGGAGGCACAAAAGCAACATCGTCACCAATTTTCAGCGTTTCGGGAGCAGGAACGAATGATCGCCCAGAGTAAGCATCGGCAAACACACCACCGGAAACTTCGTATCCTTCCACCAGTCCACTGTGCTCATCAAAGAACAAATCAACCAGTCCGCCAAGATCGAGTCCTTGAGTAGTCAGAATTCTCGTGCCTCTGAGCACGATATTCTGGTGCAAAATCTCTTTAATTGCCGGAACACGATGTGCCTCAACAACAGATTCTTTAGAGTTAACTACGATCGCATCTAATCCTATAGCTTGCACCTCTTGCAAAGGAATCACTTTTGCATCCCGAAACAGTCCCTTCTCTTTTACCAAGAAGCCCAAAAGTTGATTGCGTTTTTGATCGAAAATTAAATCTCGAATTCGCTCAATTTTCTTACCAGCGTCGTATGTGACGACCACTTTATCGATAATATCACTACCTTTACGCATTTATTCCTCGCAGTTTTTATTGATTGGGTTGTTCAGTGACTTGTTCGTTAGTTAGCTGACTTTTTAGCTGAAAATATCGTCCCTCTCGACCAAAACCAGGAACAATGTCAACCACGCCAAAGTATTCGAGGAGTACCCCAAACGTGGCGATCAGGATGATGATAATGGTGATGTTTGCTCCAGCATGAGAGCGATTTCCTACGAGTCTTGGCATTTTTTCCTTTTATTTATTGTTGTTTTTATAGCTAAACTTGCTGTCAATATTAGACAAGATTATTTACAAAAAGAGTATAATTTATCTATTTCTCGGAATATACCTTCGCTCACTTTTTTTTGAAAATAAATTCAAAAGATATATTTCTCAATATAGATTTTTGATTTAGTTGATTTCAAGCTGTTGAATCTATATTCAAAATTAATATTTTTAGCCATAACTCTATTGTAGTACTTAAAAGATTATTTTAGTTAATTTACTGGTATGCTCTTGTTAAAAATTTAATTTTTTAGTACACGATATACATCTTTTAGGCTATTCATACTTTCCTTAAACCTAATTCAAACAGCAGGGTTTGCTTAGAAGCAAAAACTGACCAAAAAGGTGTAAAAGTAGCGAAGATATTGTGGCTTAAAGTAAAAAATTCCCGAATTCAGGGACAGAGTGGCTTTATTGTTTTGCCTTCAAATAGAAAAAGAAAAAATATGTCACCCACTTACTCGATTGGTTTTCATCCTCTATAAAAGAATCATCGATGGGGCATTCCCCGCCCTTTCTTTTCTGGCTCCTTGGGGAATATATCTTCAAACAACTGTAATGACTGGTCGCTTAATCCTTCAAATCGCCCAGCCATACCCTAATACAACTTACCTTCATCAACAGCAGATTATCATATTGCTGGTATTAGTGGGATAGATTCTAATAATGTTATTCTTGATCAATAGACCTGTCCGAAAATTTACAAGCGTGTCTGTGCAAAGCTTTGAAAGCCAGCTTTGATATCTTCATAGAAACGTAGTAATCACGGTTAAAGATAGTTAGTGATAGTTTAGACCAAAAAATATGCCCCCCCTTTATCTTGTGTGAGCATGTAATTATCACTTTTGATTAAGTTGGTAAAACTAAACTACCAATTCTTAATCTAACTAAACCACAAACAGTAAAAATTATTTGCTCGTACACCGGAGAATGAAGTCGAAATCGTCAAGAGGCAATGCGGAAAATCTTGATAAGCCGAATTATGTGTTCAATGAAGATTCGATTACTAGAAAAAATCTGATTTTCTGCTTTTTGGGGAGCATCTCAGCTTTGTAAGAACAGATGAACTAGTAAGTGGAGGTGAAAATCAGCAAAAATAAAGGAAGAAATTAATCTTCCCTCAATCAATAATGGAACCAGCTAATCAGAAAAAACTCCAGGA